>Ga0164241_10000538_pt1 | contig 66070 bp, 58 predicted proteins | sample OricomyardsoilBY_FD_108780 | JGI IMG/M metagenome (GOLD analysis project Ga0164241, IMG submission 108780) | Backyard soil microbial communities from Emeryville, California, USA - Original compost - Back yard soil (BY) | ecosystem: Environmental > Terrestrial > Soil > Unclassified | place: USA...
AGTTGAAGACTATAAAGCGAGCGTTGTTACATCTTTACAAGATGGACATAAAGAAGAGATTCACTTACCGAAATCAAATGTGTTAAAATATCAATTAGAGGATGGTTCATGGTTCTGCCTACGCCCATCTGGAACTGAGCCGAAGATTAAGTTTTACTTTGGTGTAAAAGATAGTTCTTTACAAAATAGTGAACAAAAGTTACTTACTATTAAAGAAGACATTATGAATCGTTTATAATAAATTTTAGAAGAGTTCGGTTGAATATCGAACTCTTTTTTTATGAACAAATTCCAAACTATAAAATCCACTGATTCACTAATCTACCAATATGCTATGATAAATACACTAAGTTAGTAATATATCGTTTGTAAAGGATAAAAGAAACAGGTGAAATAGATGAATAAAAGACAACAGGAAATTTTACAAGTTTTATTATCTGAGTCTAATGAGTATTTGTTAGTGCAGGAGCTTGCTGATAGGATAGGTTGTTCGGAGAAGACGATTCGTAATGATTTTAAGGTGATTGAGGAATATTTAGAGAAGTATTCAGATGCACTTCTTATTCGGAAACCAGGTTTAGGTGTCTGTTTAGAAATTAAGGATTATGATAGAGCGAGTTTGTTTAATAAATTGTATGCTGTAAAACAGAATGTAAGCTATGCATCAGACGAGGAGAGAGTGTTGCAAATAGCGTATAGTTTGTTGATGAATGTTAAGCCAGTTACGGTGCAGGAGCTTGCTGAGCATTATTTTGTTAATAGAGCTGCAGTTAAGAAAGATTTAGATAGAATTGAAAAGTGGCTTGAGGAACTGGGATTAGAGTTAATTTTAAAGCAGAGGGTAGGCTTAACGGTAGAAGGCGATGAGAGAAATAAGAGAAAAGCATTAGCTAAACTATCAGATTTAATTCATAATCAGGAGTTAATGAATCAATTTATTAAAAAGCAGTTTTTGTATCATGAAATTGAATTTGTAATGACTGAATTGAAAGCGTTACAAAAAAGATACGCTATATTTTTTACAGATGATACGTTAGAAAATCTTTTATTACATACGTTAATTATGGTGCGGAGGATGAAGCTAAAGCAACCAATTTCAATGTCTACAGATAATTTGAACATTGTGCGAGAGACGAAAGAGTATGGGTGGACATTAGATTTTTTAACAAGGTTAGAGTTTGTATTTACTGTTCATTTTACTGAAGAAGAGATAGCGTATTTAGCCATTCATATTTTAGGTGGAAAAATCCGCTATCAAGATGAATGGGAAAGAAATAAGTTAAATATGAGTAGTCCTGTGCTTTTACAAGTTGTATCGCATTTAATAGATCGTATGTCTAAGTTGAATGAAATCGATTTCGATAAGGATACATTTTTAGTAGAGGGACTACAGATGCACTTGTATACGACATTAAATCGTTTGCAATATAATCTTTCTGTCTCGAATCCGATGCTTCATGAAATTAAGCGCATGTATCCGTATATGTTTGATATGTTAATTCATGAGCTGGATGATATGAATCAATCATTAAGTTTACAAATACCTGAGGAAGAGGCAGCCTATCTTACTTTGCATTTTCAGGCGGCAATGGAGCGCTTGAACGATAAAAAGGTATCAAAAAATGTAATTATTGTTTGTCATATGGGGATAGGGATGTCGCAATTATTACGGACAAAAATTGAAAGGAAATTCCGGCATGTCCATGTGATGGATTGTATCGCAAAGTCCGATTTGGAAGAATACTTAATGAAAAATAAAAAGGTAGAGCTTATTATTTCTACGATAGATCTTCCACAGTTAAAGATTCCTCATTGTGTTGTATCTCCTTTATTAGAGCGGAGTGAAGAAAGTAAGTTAGAGAATTTTATGAAGAAATTAGATGAACTACCATCTAACGAAAATAAGGACTTTGTTTTATTGAATTATACAACTCCTTTTTTAGTTTTTTTACAACAGGAAGTAGAGCATCGTTACGAATTAATTGAAAGATTAGCGAGATCTCTTTATGAAAAGGGATATGTAGAGAAAGAGTATGTTGAAAGTGCGATTGCTAGAGATAGAATGTCAGCAACGACAATTGGTGCAGGAGTCGCCATTCCGCACGGAAGTCCTAAGTTAATTAAACAATCCGCAATTGCAGTGGCTACGCTGAAGGAGCCGCTAGACTGGGGAATAGAGAAAGTATCGCTTGTATTTATGTTAGCAGTTAAGAGTGATGGGAAGGAAGTTACGAAGCAGTTATTTCATGAGTTGTCTTTTATAAGTGAACAACCTGTTTTTGTACAGAAACTTATAAAGGAAACCAATATAATGAAGTTTTTATCTTATTTAAGATATGAATAGGTAAGGCGAGAAGCCTTACTTTTTTGTTTGCTCCGGTAAAATAATGTTTTTTCCGGAGGTTACGGTAAAAAAGAAAACTTTTATGAATCGAATATTGATATATAGTATTTGTAGGCGCTTACATAAGGGTTGAGGAGGATTAAAATGAAAGTACTAGCGATTACATCGTGTCCAAATGGGATTGCCCATACGTATATGGCTGCAGAAAACTTGCAAAAAGCAGCGGATAAATTAGGAATTCAAATGAAAGTTGAAACACAAGGTGGTATAGGTGTTGAAAATGAACTTACTGAGCAAGAGATTCGTGAAGCAGATGGCATCATTATAGCTGCGGATCGAGTAGTAAATAAAGATAGATTTATAGGTAAAAAGTTATTAGTTGTAGGAGTTAAAGATGGTATTCGTAAACCAGAGGAACTCATTCAAAAAGTAGTAGATGGCAATGTTCCTGTGTATCATTCGGATGTGCAAAAAACAGGAAATGATTCGCAAGGAAAAAAACAAAACCCTATATACCGTCATTTAATGAATGGTGTATCATTTATGGTTCCTTTCATTGTTGTTGGTGGATTATTAATCGCAATTGCATTGACACTTGGCGGCGAAAAAACTCCTGGCGGTTTAGTAATACCAGAAGGATCTTTTTGGAAAACAATTGAGCAAATAGGTGGAGCTTCATTTGCATTCATGGTGCCAATTTTAGCTGGTTATATTGCGTATAGTATAGCTGATAAACCTGGACTAGTTCCTGGTATGATTGGCGGATATATCGCAGCAACGGGAAGCTTTTATGGTAGTGAGAGTGGGGCTGGCTTCCTAGGTGGAATTATCGCAGGTTTCTTAGCTGGTTATGTAGCTCTGGGAATTAAAAAGTTAAAAGTGCCAAAAGCAATTCAACCAATTATGCCAATTATTATTATTCCGGTATTTACATCACTTATTGTAGGTTTAGCGTTTGTGTTTATTATTGGTGCTCCCGTAGCGCAAGTGTTTGAATCGTTAACAGCTTGGTTATCTGGTATGCAAGGTTCAAGTTCGATTCTTTTAGCCTTAATTTTAGGTGCAATGATTTCATTTGATATGGGTGGTCCAGTAAATAAGGTGGCATTCTTATTTGGTTCCGCAATGATTGGAGAAGGAAATTATGAAATTATGGGACCGATTGCAGCAGCAATTTGTATTCCGCCAATTGGGATGGGACTTGCTACATTTATAGGAAAGAGAAAGTTCCAAGAGTCGGAAAAGGAAATGGGGAAAGCCTCATTTACGATGGGTTTATTCGGTATTACAGAAGGAGCTATTCCTTTTGCAGCGCAGGATCCATTACGTGTTATTCCAAGTATTATGGCTGGTTCGATGACAGGTGCTGTTATTGCAATGATTGGTAACGTAGGGGATAGAGTAGCACATGGTGGACCAATTGTTGCGGTACTAGGAGCTGTAGATAACGTGTTTATGTTCTTTATTGCTATTATTGCAGGTTCTCTTGTTACAGCGGTTATTGTGAATGTATTAAAGAAAGATATTTCAAAAGCTGAAGAAACACAGGAATTAAAAGAAATGAAAGAAGTGTCAGCAACAAAGGAAGTAGCAGAAGTTCAAGAGCAAGTAATAGAAAAACAAGCTGAAAAGGTTGAAATTCAGAAATTAACAGATATAACGAGTCTGGAGCTAATTGATATTAATTTGGCAGGAGAGACACGTGACGATATTATTGATGAAATGATTGAGAAATTAAATGCTGTAGGTGTTTTACATTCTGATTCAGAGTTTAAGCAAGCTATTATGAGTCGAGAAGCAGAGAGTAGTACAGGGATTGGAATGAATATTGCAATTCCTCATGGAAAGTCGGATGCAGTAAAAAAACCGAGTGTTGCATTTGGAATTAAACAATCGGGGGTAGATTGGAAAAGTTTAGACGGAACGGATGCAAAATTAGTATTTATGATTGCAGTTCCGAAAGAGAGTGAAGGAAATGAGCACTTGAAGATTCTTCAAATGCTTTCACGAAAGCTTATGGATGATAGTTATAGAGAGCGGTTAATATCTGTCCAAACGAAAGAGGAAGCATATAAATTATTAGACGACATCGTATAAAATGGAGGATTTTAATCATGACAGAACCATTATTTTTTGCACCCATTTTTAAAGAAAGAATTTGGGGTGGTACGAAATTAACTTCTTTCGGATATGAAATACCATCAGAACAAACGGGAGAATGTTGGGCGTTTGCTGCGCATCAAAATGGACAAAGCGTAGTTAAAAGTGGAAAGTATAAAGGGCTGTCTTTAGGACAATTGTGGAATAATCATCGAGAGTTATTTGGGGATATTGAGGGAAATCGATTCCCTCTTCTTACAAAAATTTTAGATGCAAATCGTGACTTATCTGTTCAAGTGCATCCAAATGATGAGTATGCACGTATAAATGAAAATGGTGAGCTAGGAAAGACTGAATGCTGGTATATCATTGATTGTAAAGAAGGAGCTGAGATTATTTATGGGCATCACGCAAAGACAAAAGATGAACTAGTAAATATGGTTGAACAAGAAGAATGGGACAAGCTATTAAAACGTGTGAGAGTAAAGCCAGGTGATTTCTTCTTTGTTCCAAGTGGAACGGTTCATGCAATTGGTGAAGGTATTTTAATATTAGAAACACAACAAAACTCTGATACTACTTATCGATTATATGATTATAATAGAACAGATTCAGAGGGGAATTTACGTGAACTTCATCTTGATAAAAGTATGGAAGTAATAGAAACACCATTTATTTCAAGTCAACAAGTTGTTCAATATGAAGAAATAGAAGATTTATGTGTAACCAAGTTTATTGAGTGCTCTTATTTTTCCGTGAATAAATGGAATTTAGATGGAGTGGTTAATTTAACGCAAAAAAGTCCATTTCTTCTCTTAAGTGTAATAGATGGAGAAGGAGAGTTAATACATGGTAATGAAACGTATCGATTTGAAGAAGGGGATCATTTCATATTACCAAGTAACTTTGGGGAATATAAGATTGTAGGGCGTGCTGAAGTTATTGTTGCGAGTGTGTAAGAGAAAATATAACAAGAGAGGGTATCGTCGACAAAATATGTTCGACAATACCCTCTCTTTTTTTGTACGATTTTTGCTATACTAAACTGTACTATAATACATAATGGAAGGAGGAGAATGATGAAAATACTTGTGGTTGATGATGAATCGAGTATTCGTAATTTGATTCGGATGCAGTTGGAGATGGAAGGTTATGAAGTGTTGGCAGCGGCTGATGGGAGAGAAGCTTTAGAGAGATGGAATGAAGGGCCGGATGTATTGATTTTGGATGTTATGCTTCCGGATACGGATGGGTATGAGTTGCTTCGTTTGTTCCGTGAGAGGGATAGGGATATTCCGGTGCTTATGTTAACGGCAAAGAGTCAGATGAATGATAAGTTGCTTGGCTTGCAGCTTGGTGCTGATGATTATGTGACGAAGCCGTTTAATTATGCGGAGCTTATTCTTCGGGTTAAGAATATGGCGCGGCGTGTAAAGAAGACGGAGGCGGCTGTAAGTCATGAAGTAATTGAGGCTGGAGAGATTGTGATTTGTCCTAAGGAAAGAAAGGTACATGTGAGTGGACAAGAGATTCAGTTAACGTACCGAGAGTTTAATTTATGTCAGTTATTTGTTTCAAATCCACAACGTGTGTTTATGAGGGATGAGTTACTTGAGAAAGTATGGGGATTTGAGTATATCGGAAATACGAGAGCAGTTGATATTATGGTGCAGAGACTTCGCAAGAAGCTTGGGACGAGCGGAGAATATATTAAGACAATTTATGGCGTTGGCTATAAACTGGATTGTTAAGTGGTGATGGTATGTCTTTAAAGCGAAATATGGTGTTTGGAATAGTTGGGCTGTTAATTCCGATTTTTGTTCTTTTATATGCAGTTGTTTATATTACGTTAGAAAAGAATATGTATCATAACGCAGCAGATTCTTTAGAAAAGTTAAGTGTAGAAGCACAAATTTATACGATGAATTACTTAGAGAAGGAAGCAGAAGTGGATACGCTTGGTCCGAATTCACTTTTAATTGCGTCGTATTTAGCGAAGCGTATGGATGTCCGTGTGCAGATGATTGGGAAGAATGGCGATGTTGTTGCAGATACACAAAAAGGAGCATTGCTTCACCGTAACATCGACATTGAAAGTTCTTTGAAGGGAAAGAAGTCTTACGTTTTTGAGGAGGCGGATCCAGCTCCTATTCTTTTGTTTTCCAGCCCGGTTTATTATGGAAACGATGTCATTGGAAGTATTCGTTTTATAAATGAGTTAACGGGTGAGAAGGAAGTTTTAACAAATGTGAGCTGGACTTTCTTAATGACGTCTCTTTGCCTAGTAGCTACCGGTATTTTCTTTGCGATTCGTTTAGCGAAGTCTCTGCATAAACCAATTGATCAGTTGAGACAAATGGCACAGAGGCTCGCGAATGGTGATTATAAGAGTAAGATTGAGTTAAATGAGTACGTGGAAATCGCTCAGCTTTCCGCATCTTTTAACGCGATGGCTGATGGAATTGAACTGCATATTAAGCAATTGCAGGAGGAGAAGGAGAAGCAGAAAGATTTCCTAGACCGCATTACGCATGAGCTAAAAACACCGCTAACGGCAATTATCGGTTATGTTGATTTAATTCCGAAGTTACAATCGAAAGAAGATGTACAGGAAAGTCTTCGTTATGTGGCTGTGGAAAGTGAGCGTTTATTATCACTTGTAGAGGAACTGCTTAAGTCTTCGAAATATGGGACGAGTACGTTTGAAGTATCACCTACAGTTGTGAATATAAAGGAATTGGCAGAAGAAGCAGTTTCAATTGTGAAACCTCGTCTAAATCAATTTGAAATTGAAGTGATAAATGAGTTAATGGATGTACATGTTGTTGCGGATTTTGATAAGACGAAGCAAATTTTCTTAAATGTGCTTGATAATGCAATTAAGTATAGTGATGCTTCGCACATTCGTATGAATGTAATTGTAAATGAGCATGAGGCGAAGGTTTTTGTTCATGATGATGGGATTGGTATAGATGAAGGGGTGCTTGCAGAGTGGAATGAGTCTCCGGAAGGAAAGACACTGCCTTCTAGTTACGGGAATGGTTATGGTTTGTATATTTGTCAGGAGATTATGAATAAGCAGGGCGGAAGCATGCGGATTGAGAGTAGTGAAGAAATAGGTACTACAATATTTATTACATTTTTGCTTCCGAGAAGGATGGAAGACATAAAAAACTTGAAAGCGGTTAAATGATACATTTATGAAACAATTATGCGGTATTTTCGAAACAACGTTTTTTTATCTTGGAGGTAGGCAGAAATGAAAAGGCTATCATTTCAAATTCTTATGTTTGTCATTTGTATGATTGTTTCTCTTGTTTTGTTTTATGTTATGGAGAAGCAAATCTATAATCGAATCAACATTGTAAATGATAAACAAGCCGTTTTACAAAGGGTGAATGAATCTCTTCCAATTGAAGTGAAAGTAAGACATGAAAAGTGGGGAGAAATCGTTGTAACGGATGAAGTTCGTTTGCATACGATTGTTTCATTCTTTGACCGAATTCGAATAGAGCCAGGGGACGTTAAGAGCCAAGAACAAGTATTTACTGGAGAAGTAACGTACTTGAATGGACATAAGCGTACTTTTGCAGTAGGTGACTTGTTCCAGTATGGGGAAAATGTATACGGAAAGAATGGCATGGATCCGATGATTTCAGCACTTCAAACGTATTTATTAAGCCTGTATTACACGCCAGAGCGTATTAGTGATTTCTTTGCTTCAGCAAAGGATGTCGTAGTACGTCAAGGCGATGTGGTACGTACTATCAATCTTACGTACATACTTGATTCTATTCGATACGCAAAGCAAATTACAGATTACGGAGAGATTCAGAAGTTATTACAATCGCAGAATGAACCGATTGCTTATATTACAGCTTATAAAACAGGTAAGCGTGTAAAGAATGATCGTGAAGATATTCTTACGATTTCTGTGTATCCATCGTACTTTGTTGTGCAATATCTCGGTGATAATAACGGGAATGTCATGTATATGAAAGGCTCTCTAGCAGAGTTATTCGTAAAGGAGAATGCGTCATGAGAAAGATAGCCTTTTTCTTCTTTTTGCTAGTAATTGGAGGAGCGATGTCTAGTTGCTCTCGAGATACAACCTCTATTAAATATAGTAAAAATGGTCTCCCTATTTTGGATGATCGTCATATTGTTGCGTATGTGGCGGCTCGTGAGGAAGTTGGTGAAGCGTTACTTTCATCATTTTGTAAGCCGCGCGGATGTACGTATGAATTTATTCGTCTTTCAACAGAAGAACTTCTTCGTAGAGTGGAAGAAGAAGCTGGAAATCCGAAGGCGGATATTATTATTGGCGGTACAGTAGATGCGCATCAGATGATGAAGCAAAAAAATCTTTCTATTCCTGTGATAAGCCAACACGCAAATCGTATTTCAAAAACTGTTAAAGATAAAGATGGTTATTGGTACGGTTATGAAGTGGAGAAGCTGGCAATTGCGATTAATAAAGAGCGGTGGAACGAGGAAATAGCGCCGCTCGGTCTCTCGTATCCATTAAGATGGAAAGATTTATTGAATCCAATATATAAAGGGAAGATTGTCATGCCCGATCCAAATGTTTCAGGTACAGCATATACGTTTTTCCAATCACTGATTGATACGTTAGGTGAAGAGGAAGCGAAGGGATATGTGAAGAATCTGGCAGAACAAGTTGGAGAAGTAACAGTGAATGGTTACATCCCAGCAGAACTTGTTGCGAGCGGTGAATATATGATAGGCATCAACTTTATGGGAGATCAGAGAATGCTTCAAAAACAAGGCTTTCCGATTTTAAGTAACGAACCTGAGCAAACAGGGTTATCCGTTAATGCGATTTCTAAACTAAAACGTGCACCGAGTGGTATTATTGCGGATTTATTTATTGATTATTGTTTATCAGAAGAAGCGGGGCATATTTTAGAAAAAGTGTCGTTTGGCGTACCAACGATGTTTGCGAAGAATGAGAAAGAAATAGAAGGACAGCCGGTTAGAAGGACGAACCAAAATATATCAAATAGCGGAATAATCGAGATATGGAATAGACAGCGTCTCTCTCTGAAGTGAGAAAAGGAGACGAAAATATATGTTTAAATGGCTCAAGCCAGCACCTGCAATTGAAAGATTGCCAGCGGATATGATCGACCGTGTATATCGATTACTACGTATTCGTGTGTTAATCGGGATTTCAGTTGGATATGCTGCTTATTATTTAGTTCGTAGTAACTTTACGTTATCAAGTACGTATTTAGTACAAGAATATGGTTTTAGTACAGCTGAAATTGGTCTACTAGGTTCAGTAATGGCAATTGTTTATGGATTTAGTAAGTTCTTTATGGGGAATTTATCAGATAAAGCTTTCGCCCAGCGCTTTATCGCAGTCGGTTTATTCTTATCAGGGCTTGTAAATATTTGTTTCGGCTTTGCATCATCATTTGGGATGATTGTTACATTACTTGTTGTTAACGGTATTGTACAAGGTATGGGAGCACCACCTTGTAGTATTGTTATGACGAAATGGTTCTCGAAGAAAGAACGCGGTACGAAAACAGGTCTTTGGAATATTTCACATAACGTTGGTGGAATGCTTGTGCCACCACTTGTCGGAATTGGTGTAGGTATTTTCGGTGAAAATCATTGGCAAGGCGGCGTGTTTATTTTCCCAGCGATTATCGCAATGGTAATTGCAGTACTTGTTTGGATCAATGCGAAGGATACACCAGAATCTGAAGGTCTTCCTCCAATTGATGAGTATCGTAATGACTATGAAAATCTTGAAAAAGCAGATAATGCTAACAAGATGTCACCAAAAGAAATTTTAATGAAGTATGTAGTGAAAAATAAATTTGTATGGTTCTTATGTATTGCGAATGCTTTTGTTTATTTAATTCGTTTCGGTGTTATTAACTGGGTTCCACTTTATTTAACGACAGTTAAAGGATTTTCAAAAGCAGAAGCGCATGCGGCATATGCAATCTTTGAAGGTATGGCAATTCCAAGTTCATTAATCGTTGGCTTTTTAAGTGATAAATTATTTAAAGGAAAACGTATGCCATTATGTATTATTAGTATGGTTGGAGTTGTTATTGGTACGTTTATATATTGGCAAGCAACTAGCGTACTTGTTGTAAGTATTGCAGTTTCTATTATCGGTTGTTTAATCTATGTACCACAGTTCTTAATCGGTTTAAGTGCGATGGAATTAGTACCGAAATTTGCAGTAGGTACGACAGTTGGTATGTGTGGTCTATTCGGTTATGTAGGCGGAAGTCTTGTAGCTAACGCAGCAATTGGTGTTATTGTTGATAGTTCTGGCTGGGATGGTTGTTTCATCTTACTATTAACAGGTGCGGTTTTATCAACAATCTTCTTATTTATTGTTCAACGTGGACATGAGAGAAAAGATCCTAAAGTAGCGTAATATTTTGTTTGAAAAAGCTATCCAATTATTATTTTGGATGGCTTTTTCTATATAATATAATCTTTCCTTAAATCTATCTTAAAAGATATAATGTCATATTTCTAATCATTGGAATTTTTGTTACAATATAAATGGATGTGTAAAACTTTGTAAAAATAATGTAATAATATGTAATCTATTTTCAGAAAGTTTTATACAATTTTTATATTAAACTATTAAGTTATAAAAGGGAGCGAGAATATGTTACCAAATACGGTTCGTACTCCAAACAAGAAGAAGAAATGGATTATTATTGGGGTTATTGCACTAATTGTTATTGTAGCGGCAATTAATATTTTTGTTATGCAAGGTAAGAAGAAGGGTGCATCAACAAATGCTGATGCTGTAAGTTTTGAGAAAGTGACAGAGCGTAAGCTGAATAATACGAAGTTAATTTCTGGTCAGGTGAAGCCTGGTAATATTGAAAGCTTCTATGCAGATCCGGCCAAAGGGAAAGTGAAAGATATTGAGGTAAAAGAAGGGCAAGAGGTAGAAAAAGGTACGAAGTTATTCTCTTATGATAATGAAGAGATTAATCTTCAAATGAAGCAAGCTGAGCTTGATCAGAAGATGGCAGATATGCGTTACGATCAAGGGAAAAAGAAGATTGATTCGTTGAAGAAAGAAATTAAGAAGGCGAAAGATAGCGGAGCTGGGAAAGAAGTAACAGATCCGATGGACGAGCAAGTAAACGAGTTAGAGATAGGACAAAAAACAATTGACCTTGAGAAAGAAAAAGGAAAGTTGCAGAAAGAAGAGTTAAGTAAGAAGCAGAAAGAGCTTACGATTTATAGTAATTTCGCTGGGGTTGTTCAAAAGTTAGATAAAGATGCGGCACAAAGTTCATCTCAAGCGTTAGGTGGTCAAGGAAAAGCGTTTTTACAAGTAGCTTCTAAAGATCCATTCCAAGTTCAAGGTACGTTAACTGAGCTTCAAAAGTCACAAATTCAAAAGGATCAAACATTCACTGTAACTGCAAAAGCAAATAATAAGAAGAAGTGGACAGGTAAGATTACAGAGGTAAGTGAGTTCCCAACAAGTGCAGAGATGGCGCAAGCTGGCGGCATGGGTGAAGCAACTCAAAATATGTCCCAATATACATATAAAGCTAGCCTTGATAGTCAAGATGGTTTATCTCCAGGTTACCACGTTTCTCTGCAAGTAAACTTAGAGAATAAGACGATGGTTGCTGTTCCAAGTAAAAGCATTGTAGAAAAAGGCGATGATGCATTTGTTTATGTTGAGGAGAAAGGAAAGCTTCGTAAACAAAATGTGAAAAAAGGTTCTACTGATGGAGACTGGACAGAGGTTGTAGAAGGCGTAACAGTGGGGCAAAAGGTGGTTAAAAATCCTTCCGACGATGTGTATGACGGAATGGAAGTGAAAGAGAAATGATTACGTTAAATAATATTGCTAAAACGTATTATCAAGGAAAATTGGCGGTACCGATTTTGCATGGTATTAGTTTAACAATTCAGAGCGGTGAGTTCGTTTCGATTATGGGACCATCTGGTTCTGGTAAGTCGACGCTTATGAATATTATCGGTTGTTTAGATCGTCCAACAGAAGGTGAATATATGCTGAATGACGTGAATATCTTAACAGCAGACGAGTCAAAGCTTGCTTTAATTCGTAATGAATATATTGGCTTTGTATTTCAGCATTTTAATTTACTGCCTCGTCTTTCAGCGGTGGAAAATGTTGAGCTTCCGCTCGTATATGGTGGCGTGAAGAAAGCGGAGCGTCGCAAGCGTGCTTTGGAGGCACTAGGTAAAGTTGGATTGGCAGATCGCGTGCATCATTTACCAAATGAGTTATCAGGTGGACAGAAGCAGCGTGTAGCGATTGCAAGAGCGATTGCGAATAACCCAACGTTCATTATGGCTGATGAACCGACTGGTGCACTTGATACGAAGTCTGGTGAGCAAGTTATGAATATTTTCACGAAGCTTAATGCAGAAGGTACGACGATTGTTATGGTTACGCATGAAGAGGAAGTAGCAGCGTATTCTTCCCGCCGCATTGTACTGCGAGACGGGAAAGTTACAGAAGATAGAAGGTGTGCGGTATGAGTTTACTAGATAGTATAAAAATTGCCTTATCTTCTATTTTAGCTCATAAACTGCGTTCTGCTCTTACGATGCTCGGTATTATTATCGGGGTAGGTTCGATTATTACTGTCGTTGCAATTGGGCAAGGTGGGGAAGCGATGCTGAAGTCGAAAATCGCTGGTTCTGGTAATAATCTTATGCCAATTCAATTTAAACCGGATATTAATGATGAGTTCAGTATGGGGGGGCATCAAGTACCGAAATTAACAGAAGAAGATATTATGGAAGTAAAGCAAGTTAAAGATGTTTCTCATGTTATTACGACGAATAATACGATGGAAACAATGGATATTAATGATAAAAAATCAATGATTAATGTTATTGGACTTGATAGTGAGTATTTTGAAGTAAATAAAGTGAAAGTGGTTAAAGGTCGTTCATTAAATGAATCTGATATTTCACAAGGAAATAACGTTGTTATGATTAGTACGAAATCAGAAGAGACGTTATTTAAAGATGAAAATCCAGTAGGGAAAATTATTGAAATGAAAGGACAACCGATGCAAATTATTGGTGTCTATAAATCAGATAATGAATTTATGGGGTTCGAGGCTGAGGAAATGTTAATTCCTCTTACTTTATGGCCTGTTTTATACGGAACGGATGAAATTCAAAGTATCGCCATTCAATCTAAAAACGTAGATAATTTAGAAACGGCAGGGAAAAAAGCTGTTGATGTATTAAATAGTCGTAAACCAAGCGATATTCCAGGTAAATATGAATTGGTGAATTTAAAAGAATTCCAAGAAGGTGTTTCTAAAGTTACTAACATTATGACGATGATCATTGGTGGTATCGCGGGTATTTCATTAGTCGTTGGTGGTATTGGTGTTATGAATATTATGCTTGTATCTGTAACGGAGCGTACACGCGAAATTGGGATACGTAAAGCACTTGGAGCAACACGTAGTAAAATTTTATTACAGTTTTTAATTGAAGCCGTTATGTTAACACTTCTAGGTGGTTTAATCGGAATTGGTCTTGGGTATGGCGGAGCATATATCGTTTCTACATTCGCAAAATGGCCGCCACTCGTTTCATGGGAAGTTGTCGTTGGAGGCGTACTGTTCTCGATGACACTCGGTATTATTTTCGGGTTAATTCCAGCAAATAAAGCTGCGAAATTAGATCCAATTGAAGCATTGCGTTATGAGTAATTAATAGTGTAGTAGAACTACAAATTACCGTTCTAGTGGGCGGTTCGTAGCCTCTATATGAGGAAGTGAACCGCCCGTTAGAACGGGTTATATAAATAGAAGGAGGCGTTATAATGGAAGCAAATATTAATACGCAAGATGTAGGTGCGAAGAAGCCATCATTATTAGGAATGATTACTTCTCCAGGTGAGCAGTTTGAGAGAATGAAGACGAAAAGTCCGGTTTGGGGGGCATTTTTCCTTTTCATTATATTAACAGCTGTAATTGCAGGGATTAGCATGTATCAAGTAATGAATCATCCTGATGTAATGAGTGAGGTGCCTGATGCTGAAACGGCTAAAGTTGTTGGTTACTTCGGAATAGGAGCAGGTATTGTTGGAGGGCTATTTGGTACTGCGATTTGGTTCTTCATTGCGGCAGCTATTTATAAAGTGATTATGATGTTTATGAGTAATGATACTTCATACATGAAATTATTATCTATTTATGTCTACACATATACGATTTCAATTTTAGGTGCAATTGTGAACTTTATTATTAGAATGATTCTTGGTGGAGATATTGAAACTTCTTATACAAGTTTAGCAACTTTATTTGAGCCAGGTACAGTTGCTCATGGTGCTGCTTCATCATTCGAAGTTTTCAATATTTGGGCATTAGTTGTAATGGGATTAGGATTACATATTACGGCTGGACTAAGTAAAAAACAAGCAACGATTTTAATTGTTATTTTCTTTATTCTTTCAGTTGGATTTACTAGTTTAAGTGGTCTAGCTCCAAAATTTGGTGCATAATTTATTCTTTTAGAAAAAGGTGACTCTTCAAGGGAGTCACCTTTTTTATTTTTACCCCTATTTCAAATACCACCAACAAAATTTCAAATACTATCTATTGTAATTTCAAATTCCGTCGGTAGTATTTGAAATTACTCACAGTGAAATCTTTTCTTTATTTTTATATTGTGAAGGTACCGCGGAATACTAGAAAGGTATACCTTTTAGAAACGGGTACTGTGTGAAGCCAGCGACTTTTAAAGAAGCAGTTGTTTTGTATGAAGGGATGATTGTAAATCAAATAAAGAAATTAGGTATTCGTAAAGATTATGAAGAGTATTATCAATGTGGTTTAATTGGTCTTTGGCATGCGTATGAAAGGTTTGATGCAAAGAAGGGGTATTTCCCTGCATATGCAGTTGTAACGGTGCGAGGTTATATATTAGAGAGATTGAAGAAAGAGTTCGCAGTGCAGGAGAAGTGTGTATGTGTAGGAGAGTATGAGGATATCTTTCATTTTGAGGATGTTGAAATAAGAGTAAAGGATTTTATGAGCGTGTTAGATGAGAAGGAGAAGTATATTATTTTTGAACGTTTTTTTGTAGGGAAGACGATGGGAGAAATCGCTTTAGAGACGGAAATGACATATTATCAAGTAAGATGGATGTATCGGCAAGCACTTGAGAAAATGCGAGATAGTGTAAGAGGATAAATATTAATATAAGAATGGAAGGCAAGAGATATTGCTTTCCATTCTACTTATTAGTTTAATGTAGTAAATGTAACAAGGGGTTTTTAAAGTGTAGTGAATCTTGCATGTTCATACGAGATAGTATGTATCCAGCTTTTAATAATTGTTGCTGCAATTTATGGGGACTGATAGATATTGTTGTAGTAGTGCCATTTGAAAAGTGTATTTTAGTCTTTTTAATCTTTGGGCAAAATTCTATATCATGTATGTGGTTATAAAATAGCCATATACAGCTTGGAGATGAAGGAGATTCTGTTGGAAAAGCACAAATGTATTCCCGATGATTAATTGGAATTGGAACGTTTTGTTTGAATCTAAAATTTGTTTGGACTGCATTGCGCCTGCCTTGATAAGTAGAGTGAATATGGGTTAAGCAAGATTTTTTGATGAGTTGTAATGCGGTTTGGCAGGAACGAAGATCATTTCCGCTACTGTCGATAAGTTTTGTACGATAATAAGGGTGATTGTATGGAACAAGCATCATAGTAGAACTAGAAATAATAATGTTATTTTCATCATTCATGATTTTAAGTCCTCCCTTATAAAATTAATATTTCGAATATAATTATATACAAAATAAGTAAATTAAGTGTTAATATTTTGTTTTGTATTGTAAATTTTGTCTATTCGTTTACAATCAATAGGTGATAGTCTTTCTAATTTGCATCGCTTGTACATATATATGAAAATAGAAAAGAGTAGGCGGTGATATAGTATGAAGAAAAAGTATATTATTATGGCTTTAGTTGTCGTTCTCCTAGTGTATTTAGCAAACAGTAATCCGAGTAAGGGAGAATATACAGAATGGGCAGCGAAGCAGTTTATGAAGCGTAATGATGTGAGTAAGAAGCTAGATGAAGTTCAAAAAGAGAATGAAGAGGGTCTCCTTGGCGACTTGGCATCGGCCGGTAAAAAGTTAGCGAAAAAGTATGTTGAGCCACAAGTTGGGTTATTAGTTGATCATTATACGAAGCGAAATGATTATATATTCTTCTCAACATATACGACTGAGTTTGATATAGGTGAAGAACATTATAAGTATGTATGCGTCGGTTTTTCAAAGATTTTTATTCCGATTGAAATGCCGAAGAAAAAAGACGAATCTGCAAAATGATGCAGATTCGTCTTTTTCATTTTATAGAGTAATGGGAACTTCAGATACATTTTTTTCTACAAGGCGAGCTCCCTTTTTTCTTGTATTTTCATCAATGGATGAAAATACAGATGAGGCAAGGATTGTATCCATTACTTGATTTACGACTTGTGCATCGATTGGTGTGATGGGCGTATCGATAGAAAAAACGACTGTTTTTCCATCTTCCTTCGCGAAAATCAACTCTAGTACTTGCATGTGTTATTCCCTCCTTTGTATTTATCCCGCTATTTACGGGATTTGGGTCTGCCGGTTAAATTGCGGGCTAATAATCAGCGGGGATGAATAAAATCCCCACTGATCCGAGTTTTACTTTATAGTTTAGAAAGATCTGATGTGCTTACAAGTTGTACAGCGTGAAGCGGTGATGCTTGTAAGGAAGCTAGAGCATGAGCTACATTGTGTACTTGATCTAAGCTCGCATTTGTTTTAACACGTTTAAATTGTTTGCTCTTGAAAACTGTTTTGCCGTTCTTATCTAATCCGTTGTTTAAGACAAGACGTAAAGTTAAATCCATTACGATTGTTTCAATTGCCATGTGTATCACCTCCTTTCACTTTATAAATAGGATGCAAATGTCATGTTTTGGCGTGAAATTTTTTCTTTTTTTTGGTACCCTTAAAAGATTAAGAGAGGAGAATTCTGGATAATGAATCGTAAATGGTTATTTTGGATTCCTGTATTACTATGGATGGGGCTGATTTTCTATTCTTCGGCACAACCATATAAAAAGCAGGATATGCGTTCAGATATTGAACAATATGTAAATGTTGAATTTGTGAAAGAGCATTTTTCATGGGTATCTATCGATTATGGTGGAGGAACCCCTGTTAGTATTGCGAATAAAGGTGTAGGCGGATTTATTGAGTTTTTCCTTCGTAAAGGTGCTCATTTTATGGTGTTCTTTATGCTAGGTTCATTGATTTATTACGCTTTTCATCGATCAGGTCATTCGAGGAAAAGATGTTTTATATATGCCCTTCTTTTCGTTGCGGGTTATGCAACATTTGATGAAATTCACCAATGGTATACGGGAGACCGTACACCAATGTGGCAAGATTCATTGCTTGATACGTGCGGCGGGTTAACGGGGATTATAATAAGTAATTGGTTTTGGAATAGAAAAAAGCGCTAATCTCATTTCGAGATTAGCGCTTTTTTTGCGGGTAGTAAAACTCTACGTAATTGGCCTAATTAAAGTTTCACTTTATACACCAAGTAATTCTTTTAGTTCGTCTGTTGATAGTTCAGTCATCCAACTATCGCTTGTGATGACTGCATTGTTTAGAGATTGTTTTCTTTCTAGCATTTCATCAATTTTTTCTTCTAATGTTCCTGTTGTAATGAGTTTGTGAACATGAACAAATCGTTTTTGACCAATGCGATATGCGCGGTCTGTTGCTTGATTTTCCACAGCTGGGTTCCACCAACGATCGTAGTGAATGACATGGTTGGCAGCGGTTAAGTTTAATCCTGTTCCGCCAGCTTTTAAGGATAAGATGAAAATGTCATACGTTCCGTTTTGGAACTCCTCAATCATCTTGTCGCGATCTTTTTTCGGTACACTACCGTTTAAGAAGAGGACACGCTGGCCGAATTTTTCTTCTAGCACACGTTTTAGCATGTTCCCCATGCCGATGTATTGAGTGAAGATGAGGCAACTTTCATTTTGATCTTTTATATTTTCGATGAGCTCCATTAACGTTTTTGTTTTCATAGAGCGTTCAACGACATTTTGTGGCTCTTCTTCTTTTAAATAAAGAGCTGGATGATTACAAATTTGTTTTAGCTTGTTCAGCATAAGTAATATAAAGCCGCGTCTTTCAATTCCACTTAATCCTTCGACATTTTGCAGTGTATCTTGAACAAGTTGTTCATATAAGGAAGCTTGTTCACCAGTAAGAGGACAGTAAGCTTTTTGTTCTTGTTTATCTGGTAAATTTAATGCGACTGTTTGATCTTTCTTCGTTCGGCGCAGTAAAAATGGTGAGATAAACCGTTGAACTTGCTGGATTTTTCCTTCATCACGATCCTTTTCAATTGGTGTGACGAAGCGGCGTTGGAATTGCCCTAAGCTTCCTAGATATCCATGATTAATAAAGTCGAAAATGGACCAAAGTTCAGCGAGGCGATTTTCCATCGGTGTACCAGTTAAAGCGATTTTGTGATTTGCTTGCAAGTTTCGTACTGCTTTCGACTGTTTCGTATGTGGGTTCTTAATATTTTGTGCTTCATCCAAAATAACAGCATCCCAGCATAATGAAGTTAGTTCTTCCTCATCGAGTTGAGCCAATGCATAAGATGTTAATACAACATCTGCTGATTGAAGGAAATCTTCAAAAGAATTGCCCTTATCTCTATTACTTCCGTAATGTAATTGAACACGTAAATTCGGTGCGAAACGCTCAAATTCTTTTTGCCAATTTCCAAGAACAGATGTCGGCGCTACGATTAATGCAGGGCCTGTTTTGAGATTGTTTTCTTTTATATATAGTAAGTAAGAGATTGTTTGAATACTTTTCCCGAGTCCCATATCGTCAGCTAGCAATGCTCCAAATCCAAGCTTTCGTAAATATAATAACCATTCAATGCCGTGTTGTTGATACGGACGAAGTGTTGCGTTTAGTGAAGTAGGGACATCTACTTTTGGAATATCTCCAATATGAAGCAGCTTTTGGAATAGTTCCTCATAATATCCATCTAGTTCGATTTCAATATCAGTAAACGGACTATCATCTTCTACAATTTCTGTTTCAGCCGTATTTGATAAATGTTGCTGTAGGACATCTTTCATCTCTAGTCCGTATTTATCGGCACGGTTCATGAGTTTCCTTACTTCTTCGATAAAGGCTGGATCTAGTCGCATCCATTGACCATTTATATTAAATAGACGTTTATTTTGTTCAACGAGTTCGAAAAATTCGCTTTCTGATAAATCAATGCCGTTCGTCGAAATGCGCCAATCAAAATTAACGAGCGTATTCATACCGAAGAACGATTGTGTTTGTGCTGTATTTTGCTTCAGCTGGACACGTAATTTCGGTTTTGTTGCTTTTAAATTTTGCCACCATGATGGTAGTAAAATTGTAATGCCGGCTGCAAGTAATTCATTGCTTGCTTCTGTTAAGAAGTTCCAAGCTTCTGTTTCAAAGAGCTCATTTCGGAACGTATCTCCTTCTTTTAACCACGGTATGAGTTTACTAAAACCTTCTTGTGTTTCTGTAATCCGTTCTTCGTAATCGTGCCACCTTTTCGGTAAGGAATCGATGTTTTCATATACATATATGCGATGCGCCCCGCGCTTTGGTGTCACAATTGTTTCAAGCTTCCACATTTCAAATTCTTCTTGTGGTTCTTGTAGTCTTAGTCCGATTGTAAACGGAAGATCATCTTCAATATAACCAATTTTCCGAAGCCAATCTTCTTCATGTAGTGCTGTTTCCAGTTGTCTTTTCGTAAAGTCATAATGTTCATATAGTCTTTTAGCATCTTCCCAGCCGTCATTTGAGCGGTTGTCTTGTAATATGCTTTCATTTACTGCTGCTGAGAAAAGCGATGCTAATGTGTCATCTTCAATTGGTGTATTTTGAACTTTCCAAGATGGTTGTTTAGGCCAATGATTCATATTTGGTACGAAACTACCACTCGTAAAGGCATCCCATAGTTCATTAGCATCTTTCGTAAGTGCTGTAATCGTGCCGTTTATTTGAATATGTGCAAAGGAATTCATCGGTTTGTTTGCAATGTATTCAAAGGCTTGTGCATTTGTTAGCAGCACACCTTGTTTTCCTTCGAAGGTTGCTTCTTTTAGAAACGTACCGTAGAAAGAAGTGGAGTGCCATGTGAATGCATTTCGTTTCCAACTTGTTACGGATAATGGAGTACCGCTGTCATTTTCTCCCCAAAGGAACCAACCTTGACTAACATGCTGGAGCCTAATTGTTACTTCAGTTTGATTGATCATCGATTAATTTTCCTTTCCGTAATTCCTCTTGTAGTGCACGCAGACGTGAATGGAGATTGGCGATGTGAATAATGAAAGCATCCCATTCATCGGTGCGTTTTAATCGTTTATATAATGTACGTAATTTCTTTAAGTAACGAACTGCACGTTTATATGATTTACGATTTCGTTCTTCAATCGCCTCTACAGCAGCAAGATGGTAAAGAGGAAGTGCCACTTCTGGCGCTTCTTTTTCAATATCTTTCAGTGGCTCTTTCAACAGTTCAATTGCCTCAAATCCATATAAGAGATGAAGCTCTGCCCATGTGCGATACTGTTTTTTCGCGAGTACGTACTGTTCGTAGTTTGTGAAACTATACGGCAATAGTTCTTGTAAAATCATTTCAAAACCAGCTTGTTCATTTGTATGTGTTGCATATGTTTCATACATGATTACAAATAGCCGAACGATATCTTTTATGAAAATCGTATTTTCGTGATCTTGGATCGTTTTCTTTACTTGTTTATACGTAAAGGAAAGCCAGTTTTTTGCACGATCCCATTGCATGGCACTTAATAGTTCTTCTAACCAATAGAAGTATAGACTCACAACAGAAGCAGGTTGTTTCTTTAGTAAGTCCATCGCTAGTAAATCTTCATCATTTAAAAAGAGAAGATGAGAAGACGCTAATGCTTTGGATAGTGGATTGATTTTCGTATCGATTCGTTTTTCTTCCTCTTGTATGTTCTCTTTATTGTTTAAAAGTTCACTCCATATGTGACGATAAATGAAAAATCGCTCTTGCGTATAAGCGTCGGTAGAGAAGAATACTTCATGAACGAGACGAGCTGTTTCTTGCAAAATTATTTCAGACTCTGAAGGAATCGCTTCTGATTGTAAGTCCCGAACGATGGATTCCACTTTATCTACAAATAGGCGAATGACATTAACAGGTTGGTGATAAGAATACGTTTTGTTTGCTTCGAATGCCTGAATTTCTTCTAATAATTTTTGAAAGCAGTAAATTGCTGCATGTAACCTGAATAATTCATGTATGGCGATGACGCGCGGAGCTTTCCGCTCAAGCTTCGTATAGAAATCTGTAAAGATACTCATAAGAAAATACATTTGTTTATAAGTAAGGCGAGCTTGTTCTTTTTTAAATGATTCATATTCTTTTTCAAAATATGATTCCCAACTTTTATAATCCGTTTCTTCAAAGGCTGATGATTGCAATACTTGTCTTGCAGTTCTAATAGGAGGAAGGGAAGGTTTCGTATTATTTTTAAATAAAGTTAATACATCTCCTACTTGCCCGAAACTAGACGCTGCAGATAGCAATACAGCGAGCATATGCTCACATTGTGTTGGTGCGAAGCAATCACAATAACTTTCAGCGACATTACGAATCGGAATATGAACGCTATATACGTTGCCTTCCGCATCTACAGTTCCTGACAGTGTATAACCATCAAAGTCAACGTTGTAGACAACACCACTACGATATAGGTGCCGAGCTGTAGCGACATGTTCCTGATCAGCTGTTTGCTGCGGATCTAGTCCTTGAACGAACTCATTCGCAATCATCATAATTTCATCTTTCGTAATTGAGTGTTGCAGCATAATATTCCTCCGTACACATATTTCTTTCCTTTACCATTATAAACAAAAAATGCTCAAAACAGAAAAAATGAAATTTGGATTACATAACTTGAAAATCATGGTAATATATAAAATGTTAATTTCATATATGAATATATACGTATAGGAGGAGAAATAATTTGTCAGATTTACAGACGAAGTTAGGGAGTGGAATGAATAAGTTACAAGAAGGAATAGAACAAGGGAAAATGAAGTTGCAAGTTGCACAAGAAATTGCTCAATTGAAAAAGGGAATGCAAGTGCAAATGCAGAAAAAAGCAGAGGTTCTATTAGAGGTTGGGCAGCAAGTGTATGTTCAATTAAGAGGAAGTGGAGTAAATGAAGCGAGCTTAAAAGAAATGATTGCTCCAGTTCAAGAATTTGATGTAGCTATTTATCAAGCAAGAAAGCGCATTGTTGAATTGCAAAAACAACAAGGTGAAAAATCTACATGTGAATGTGGTGGACCTTTATCAATAAATGATAAGTTTTGTGGTTCGTGTGGAAAACCTAACCCGATGTTAGCAGTAGAAAATGAAGGTGAAACGGTAAATTGTATTTCATGTAATGAGCATATCGATAAAAACTCTACTTACTGTCCAGTTTGTGGAATTAAGCAAAGTGGGGAGTGAATTAAATGTATTGTCGCACATGTGGAAAACAACATGGTGAAGAAGTAAATTATTGCCCAAATGAAGGTAGTATGGAGATTGCAGGAGCTATAGATGCAGTAACATTAGAAAAAGATACTGCAAAATACTGCAAAGGTTGTGGCAGTGAAAATGCTCAAAAAAATTTATATTGTCAAAAGTGTGGGTATTCTTTATCTATTGTGAAGAAAAAAGAACAATCTGTAAAATTGCCTACAATGGATGGTGCTCCTAAAGTTGAATTTAAAGCAGATAAAGCCGTTTTACAAAAAGGTTTTATTGGTGGGGCTGTTGCAAGTATTCTCATGTTAATTGCTGGCTGGATTGGTAGTTTATTATTTGCTTCTATGTTAAGTGAGATGTTTAGCAAATTTGCGAAGGAATTAGAAATGTTGCCAAGTTTTTATTCGAGTGCAACTTCTACGATGTTAAGTTACCATTTACTTGGTTTTACAGCTAACGATGATAGTGGATTGATATTTTCTTTATCTTGGCATACTCCATTTACATTATTATTAATTATTCCATTTTTTATTTTCGCTGGTACAGGAATTTGGTTAGGAAAACAGCATGTTGCGAAAACGATTAAAGATCAAATCTTTATGGCAGCAACAGTTGGTATTATTTATGGCATCTTTTTATTTATTATAAGTTTTATAGCATCACAATCTTTTGCAATTCCATTCTCAGAAGCAGGTAAGATTACGGTTGGCTATTCAGCGATTAAGAGTTTATTGAGTGGTTTTGTATGTGGAACATTATTTACCTTATTAGGATTTATTGCTCATACAAGCAAAAACAATATGGCAGCAGCATTTCAAGAGTTAATGCCATATGGAGCGTCTGTTTATTATGGTGTTTCAGCTATGATAAAAGGACTTTTAGTAACAGCAGTAGCGGTTTGTATTATGGCGTTAGTAAGTAAGGAAGACGGTATTGAACCATTAAAAGAAATAACAACTTTAAAATCTGAAAGTACATTATTAGCATTAGAGTTAACACCTCAATTATGGAGTATGGCTCATTTTGCGCCGTTAGAAGTATCAAGTCCAGCACTTAGTAAGGAATTTACTAGAATTGGTAAGAAATCAAATACATATGAGAGCACACTATCGTTTTCATTTATATCAGGCGTCTCTGTAAATGGCGTAGAGCTTAGAGAGATATTGATTTCAAAAGGAGCAAATGAGGAAAGCCTTGCAGAATTTGATAAAGTGAATAACGTATTCCATTATGGTTTATTACTGCTGATTATTCCATTGTTCTTTATGTTTAGAGCGGGAAGAAAGTTAGCTAAATTACCGACCGCCAATATATATATTACATTAGCGGTATGCAGTGGTTCTTACACAATTATGATGATTGTAATGAATATGATTTCTAAGTTCCAAATTAATGTTTCAGGAACGGTAACAGGTTTATTTGGAACAAGTGGAACGGTATTATCTATGCAAAATTCATTTATATATTTAACTTTGTTTAGCTTGATTGTGACATATGTAGCAGCATTTGCTGGAATGAAATTAGCTAAAAAATAGGAGGAGAGCACGTTGAAGTTTTGTGGAACATGTAAAAAGAACGTTGCAGACCATTTGAACTTTTGTCCGGAGTGTGGGAGTAAAGTAGAAGTAATTGTTGATAACACTGCTGCTTCATATACAGAATTACAAAGCGAGACAAAACCAGTGAAAAGTAAGAAAAATTTATTTTTGATCATTGGTTTTGTTGTTATTGCTGCATTATTATTTGGGGCATATAAATTTGGAGCATATAAGTTTTCAAAAGAAAAGCAAGTAAATGTAATGATTGAAGCATTCCAAAAGAAAGATATTAATGCAATTGATGAGTTTGTAAAAGCGAATGATTCAAGCTTAAAGATTAAGACAGAGGATATTAAAGCGTACATGCGTTATTTAAAAGAGAATCCTTCTTACAACAAACAATTACTGTCTTATTTACAGAAAGAGACAGTAGATCAAAAGTTAACAAAAGATAAACCTGCATTTAAAGACGGGGAAATAGTAGAAGAGGGAAAAGAGTGGTTCTTATATCCAAAGTATAAGTTAAGCATGAAATCTTATTATATGAGCATTAGTACAACTGCAAAAAATGCAGAAATACATGTGAATGACAAAAAAGAAACAGAGCTTTCTAGTGATAAAACTTCGAAAGAGTTGGGGCCATACTTCCCAGGTACATATGTTGTAAAGGCAACGGCGAAGACAGAACTTACTGAATTAGAAACAGAGAAAGAAGTAGATTTAGCGGATGAACAGAGCGAGAAGGTGAAAGTGGATTTATCGCTTGAAGGCAAGTATGTAAGCATTTCTTCTGATGAAAGTGATGCAACTGTATTTGTGAACGGGAAAAAACGTGGAAAATTAAATTATGGAAGTTATAAGCTTGGTCCTGTATCCACAGATGAAACAGTAGAAGTACATTTAGAGAAAACTACTGATTTTGGTGTGATGAAATCTGAAAGTGTTAAAATTGGAGACCAAAGCACGTATTACTTAAAATTCCCGAAAGAAACATCAAGTTCAGCGGTGGGCGAATTTGTAAGAAATCATATTTATGATAACGTACGTGCAATTTCATTAAATGATTTTAGTTTAATTGAAAAGAATTATGATAAGAGCGGGAAATCGTATAAGGAAGACCGTGATTATATACAGTATTTACACAAAAAAGGAATTACAGAAGACTTATTAGCGATGGAAGTTCGTAATGTAGAGCGTCAAAGTGATACGAAATATAAAGTAACGACATATGAAGAGTATCATATTCGTTACGGTGATGGATCTGTGAAGTTCAAAAGTTTTAATAACGAACATATTGTAACCGTGAATGGAAATGGAAAGATGTTGTATTATTCTCTTGGTGCAAATAATACTTTGAAATCAGAAGATGTATCTGGTCCAACTCGTTAATATGAGAGAAGCTGTTCAATATTTGAACAGCTTCTTTTTTTGTAGCTAAATCGATATTTCGTTTTGAACCGTTGATATATCGTAAGTTATGATAGATATAATTGAAAAATCGTTGATATATTGCGATTTATGATAGATATATTCGGAAAATCGTTGATATATTTTTTTACAATTATGAATGTGTTTCCTTTAATATTTCTTGTACATATGGATCATGTAATATCTGCTCTATAATTGGTAACATGTTTTGTTCAAATGGAATGTCGATAGGAAATGGCTTTTGAGAGCCTGGTTTTACTCCATATTGCACAATTTTGTAATGTGTATTGTTTTCAGACTTGAGCACAATTAACTTATAGCGGTTATCATCGCCAGCGAGTGAGAAATCAATAGATGTAGCGTTATATGTTACTTCATCTTTATATATGTACGGTTTTGGCGTACCAATCCAGTCTACTTTTGCTTGTACATTCATGGGCATAGCCTCCTTATATGTATTATAAATAAATAAAAGCCAGCTCTCAATAAAGAGAACCGGCTTGTAATTTAGCAGTCATTGGTTATTTTAAAATTTTCACTTTAACAGTTTTACGTCCCCATTTTTGAGCAGCGCTATCTGATCCAAGTAAGATATCGATACGGTTACCTTTAATTGCACCACCAGTATCTCCAGCGATAGCTTCTCCGTAACCTTCTACCCATACTTTAGATCCTAATGGGATTACTTTCGGGTCAACAGCGATCATTTTCATGTTTGGATTCGCAGTTAAATCATGACCCATTGCAGTTAATACACGGCCGCCATATGTGCCACCGTTTTCGCTCGGGTGAGCTGTATATGCTGTAGCTACAACTGTTAACTCACGACCACCAGAAGGTGTGTTAGTTTCAGCAGCTTTTACAGCAGGCTTAGCAGCTGGTTTTGCTTGTGCTGCAGGTGCTTGAGCCTTAGCTGGTGCTTCAGCTTTAGCAGGAGCAGTTGTTTCTTGTTTCTCAATTACAGGTGCTGTACCTGTTAAGAAAGGAACATGAACATAAGCTGTTTTCCCGTTATATTCAAATTGTAACCACTCATTTTGTACTTGGTTTGTTGTTTCGATTACATCGTCTTTCTTCAACTTTCCAAGAACCTCTGAGTTTGTGTTCGCTTCAGCACGTACGTTTAATACGTTAGCTGTTACGTAGTAGATGCTTTTTGTGAACTCTGCACTTACGAATGCGTCTTTACCGTTTAAAGTAACTTTTGACCATCCGTTCTCTGTATTTTGTACATCTATTTTATTACCGTTTAGTAATTTACCGACAACTTTTGATTCCGTAGTAGGGTTTTCGCGTACGTTTAGTACGTCTGTTGTTACAACAGTTTCTGCATTAGCAGATGATGTGAAAATCCCAAGACCAAAAACTGCTGCTGTTGCTATACCAATTAATTTTTTCATGATAGCCTCCATTGCGTTTGTTTTCGTGTCCTCATTATAGCAACAGATTTTTTCGGATTTGGGGAAAACACACAATTACAAACCATTCGTAATAAGTCGTTAATATCCTGTAATATAACAAAAAATATAGGAAAGCGTTTTTCATTCTATATGACTCATAGGTTTCTAGTTATATTCAAAATATTTAATACAACATGTTTTTTTCGACGTAAATAAAAATATTACAGGAATGTTACATGATGTTTACTAAACGATTACATTCCTTGAGTATTTTACCGTTTTATGGGTAATATAGTTATATAAACATAAACATTTTGTTTGTGAAGCTATAAACACGTGCTATATACTAGCAAAAAAACCGCATAATTGTTACAAAACGAAAGGGTTGCAAGGAAGAAATTTGCCCTTTTTTACATATGTAACACATCCTTTTTTAGGAAAATACATTCCTATCCGCGTTTTTCTCACACAATTTGACACCAGTATTTCTAACTTGTAGCTCTTGCAGAGTAAAAAGGTTATACGAAAGGTAAGGCTGTCCATAAGAATTCGAATTGGTGAAGGTGAAAGTAAGAAAATCACCGCAAAATTATAGTTTTCTATCCGATTTTACATATCGGAATTTATGTTATTTACAAAAGCGAAACCTACGAAGGGGGATTTGATGAGGAAACTGACAAAAACATTCATCGTTTCATTAACATTATGTATTGCATTTACAATTTGGGGGATTATTCCCGAATCTATTATTGGAAAAGGTAGTTTAGGAAATGTAACAACCGCAATTCAAACTGCATTAGTTAGTAAGTTTGGCTGGTTTTATATTATTTCCGTTTCTATTATTTTAGGTGTGTCTATCTTTTTAATTGTTTCGAAATACGGTTCTATTCGTCTAGGTAAAGATGATGACGAACCTGATTATAGTTATATGACATGGTTTGCTATGTTATTTAGTGCTGGTATGGGTATCGGCTTAGTTTTCTGGGGCGTTGCCGAACCATTAAATCATTTATACGCACCTCCGTTTGGAGATAGTGCAACTGAGGAAAGTGCGCGCCTTGCACTGCGTTTTTCATTTTTCCATTGGGGATTACATCCTTGGGGACTATATGCGTTTGTAGCGTTATGTATTGCTTATTTTACCTTTAGAAAAGGAAAAGCAAGTACGATTAGTGCGACAGTAGGTCCGTTATTTAAGGGCGGGGAACACGGGCGTATTGCTCATTCATTTGATGTGTTAGCTGTTTTCGCAACTGTGTTTGGTGTTGCAACGTCATTAGGTCTCGGTGCAAAACAAATTGCAGGTGGTGTTAGCTATTTAACATCTATCCCGAATTCATTAACGACACAGTTAGTTATTATTGCAATCGTAACAGTTCTTTTCATGTTATCTGCACAAACAGGTCTTGATAAAGGAATTAAATATTTAAGTAATACGAACATTATTTTTGCGTTTGCACTTATGATTATTGTATTATTTGCAGGTCCAACAAACTTTATTATGAATTACTTCACTTCAACAATAGGTTCGTATATTCAGGAATTGCCAAGTATGAGTTTCCGTTTAAGTCCATTGGATGAAGGCGGAAATCAATGGATTCAGTCATGGACAATTTTCTATTGGGCATGGTGGATTGCATGGTCACCGTTCGTAGGTACGTTTATTGCTCGTGTTTCACGAGGTCGTACAATTCGTGAGTTTGTTATCGGTGTGTTACTTGTACCGACCGTAATCGGTGCGCTTTGGTTCTCCGTTTTCGGCGGGACTGGTATTCACATGGAGCTGTTTGGTGATGCACATATCTTTGAAAAAATTAAAGAGATGGGAACAGAAGTAGGATTGTTTGCTATGTTCGATCAGATGGGAAGCTTTGGATCAGCTTTATCTGTTTTAGCGATTCTTCTTATTTCTACATTCTTTATTACATCTGCAGACTCTGCAACATTTGTTTTAGGCATGTTAACGACACATGGTAGTTTAAACCCACCAAATCGTATTAAAATGATTTGGGGTATCGTTCTAGCCGCGATAGCTTCTACCTTATTATATATTGGCGGATTAGAAGCCTTACAAACGGCAGCTATCATTGCAGCATTCCCATTCGTCTTTGTTATTTTCTTTATGATGGCAGCATTATTTAAAGAGTTACAAAAAGAAGGACGTATGAAGCGTCATTAATAATAGAAGGAAAAGAGCTGATTTTATATCAGCTCTTTTTTTAATCCCTCTATTTGTCGGGCAGTAAGCCCCCCAACTCAAAAGTCAGCAAAAGCAAAGAAATCGGGCTGCCTGTAAAAGTCTGATTGGTGATGACTGATTAAAATCTCACTTTATATAGAAGGAATTTGAAATGCGGGTAGGGGAAATAAAATACTTTACCATATAAGTAGTATGCCTTTTATACGAAGAAAAAACGATAGGTTTCGACAATATTCGATCCCTTACGAATTCTATTCATATTTTTGACAAAAAATTGTCGGAAATGTGTTGTCACGTTTATATATATGTGCTATATTATTTCCTGTAAGCGATTTCAAATAGTTTTAAAGCGCATTCAAGGGGGACATCTAGAATAATGAAACGTTACGAAAGAAAGTGGAAGCATATTTGTTTGAAACGTGTGGCACATCGTAGTGTCCAAGAAAGCACGGAACCTAAGACTGAAACGCGCAAAGAACAGCAAGAGAAGCAATTGGTTCTACAAAAATAGCAATCACTTTTTCGTATATAAATGAAGGTCGATCGTTCGTTGGGGGATGGACGTGAAATTACTTTCAGCTAAGGGGTATTGTCTGATATATAATTTATACGGCAATAAATAAGCACAGAGCATACGGCGCTCTGTGCTTATTTTTATTATTTATCTTTTTTGAATCGAACTGTTTTATCCCAGCCAATGACTTGTTTCTTGCTCTTTGCACGTAAGTATAAGATTAAGCTACGAATAAATAAGTACGTAAAGAGCTGTGCGTACGTAAAGTACATAATAACGCTAATAAAAATATTAGTCGGTGTAAAGGTTCGTTCGACACTCTGGGCACTAAATAATTGAGAAACATATGTAATATATGCGACATACCACATAAATAGTAGCGGAATGCTATATTGAATTTGGAATATCCCGAGCAGCCCAATTACAAACCAAACGTTCGAAATGATTAGGAATAGCCAAAATACAACATACACTAGAACTTGTTGTAAGGAATGAACAAGCAGCTTTCCTTTAAAGAAACTTAATGATGAGAACATTTTTTCTAAAATATATAAATTTCCTTGGAGCCAACGTGTACGTTGTTTAATAAGAATTTTTAAATGCTCTGGTTCTTGTTCCCAAGTAACTGATTCTGGGACGATTGGTAAGAGATAACCTTTTTGTGTAATTCGTAATGTTAATTCAGCATCTTCTGCAATTGCGTAAGGGTCATAGCCACCAAGCTCTTCTAGTGCGGAGCGACGAAGAAGCATGTTTGTTCCTGTCAGCGAGCCCGTTTGGAATAGTAACCAGCGTCCAGATTGCATAAGGAGCTGGAAGATTTGGAATTCTAGCGAAATCATTCGCGTCAACCAGTTTCTTTTTTCGTTTACTGTACGAACGTGTCCAACAGCTCCAACAGCATCTTCAGTTGTTTCAGCGTGCTCTACAAGCATTCGCAGTGCGTGTGGTTCAGGTTGGTTATCTGCATCGTAAACACAGAAGTACTCACCATCTGAAATACTAAGCCCATAGTTTAGTACACGTGATTTACCCTTCGGTTCACCGGGAGGAACACGAATATGGCGAATATGAGCATAAGCTTTGTCGAAATCATCGCCGATTTCAGGTGTTTCATCTTGAGAGTTATCATTTAATAAATAAATAGTTAGCTTTCCTGGATATTCAATCTTTGCCATCGCCTCTAAAGTATCTTTAATAACGACGCCTTCATTATGGGCAGGTATGAAAATATCGACGCTCGGATAATGTTCTAGCGTACGATCTTTTCGTTTACTATTTCGGTGAATTAAGCCCGCGATTGTTAAGAAAGAGTAGTAAACGAGTAAGCCAGAGAATAGAAAGGCCGTAAAAATAAGTACATATTTAATTGAAAATGTGATACTAATCCAAAAAACGAGTACGCAAAACAGAAGGAATAAAAGAAGTATAACGAGAGTCATCATAACAGTGTCTGTCCTTTGTTTCCAATTTGCTCGCGTGAAATTTTTATATCTTTGATTGCTTTAGCAGCAAGCCATTGCTCCATTTTTGGTTTTAGGCGGTTCATTACAATGTCAGCACCAGCTTCATTTGTGTTTTGTAATAAAATAACTAGCGTATTATTATCATATTCAGCAGCAAGGTCAAAATCATTCCTTACCGTTTCAACTAATAAAGAAGCTACACGGTCCATAACACTTTCCTTTGTATATTTACTAAAGGAAGTGAAATCAAAGTAAACAATAATGCCTGTTTCATTACGACGATTCATTGCAGTCGTTAATAACGCTTGGCGTCTCTCAAATTCTTGTCTTGTTAGTAATTTGGATTCTCCAATATATTGTTCCAATGTTCTCACACGCTCAGTTAAAGCTTTATTTTCATGAACCACTTTTTTCAATAGGTGAGTTGTTATATATACAATGAAGAAGTTAGCTGCCATCAGGAAGTGGGTAATCATATATTGCCATTGATCTGATGTACTCCATAAGTGAAGCCATGCTTGATAGAACAAATAAAATACGGAAATAATGGTTCCTAGTATGAAGAAAACAAATGCTGTTTTGTCAGCTAAAAATAAGAATAGTACATTTACGATTACGTATATTATTGTAAAAATGAGAGCATGCTCATATTTCGTCACATATACAGTAGTAAAATAAAATACAATTTGTAAAATCCACATAGAGAGGATTTTATAGAACTTATCTTTCACAAAACTTTCCTCCTTAAAGCTATTTCATCAATAGATACTTGTAGTATGCGCAATTATTAAGAAATTGACTATGTCGTTAAACTCTTTTGAAGGGCAACAACAAGTAGTATCTCTATTTTCATAAGAAAAATAAAAAGACTTGAATATTATTGTATCATAATGTGCTTATATTTAGGATAAATTGATTAATAGATACATAAAAGACGTTTGGATTGCATGAAAAAAGTCTCCTCTTGTAGAAAGAGAAGACTCTATATAAGTTTATAGGAACATCATACCTGCAACTGCTGCGTTTAAGAAGTTCGCTAATGTACCAGCGATAACTGCTTTAATCCCTAATTGTGCAATTTGTTTACGGCGAGTAGGAGCTAACGTTCCTGTTACACCTAATTGAATTGCGATAGAAGAGAAGTTTGCAAATCCACAGATTGCAAATGTTAAAATTAGATTTGTTTTGTCAGAGAACTCTGCCATGTGTGGTCCTAAGTTTGCGTATGCAACGAATTCGTTGATTGCAAGTTTTTGACCGATAAAGCTTGCTGCTTGTATCGCTTCACCAGGAGAAACCCCAATTAAGATTGCGAATGGTGATAATAAGTAACCAAAGATTAAATCAAGGCTAAGTTTAATATCGAACAGAGAACCAACCCATCCTAATAATCCATTTAATAAAGCGATTAATGCGATGAAAGCCATTAACATTGCTGCTACGTTAATAACAAGTTGCATACCTTCAGATGCGCCGCGTGCAGCTGCATCAATAACATTTGCGTCTTCACGTTCTGTAGAAAGTTCAACGTTATTATCTACTTTTTCTGTCTCTGGCATGATTAGTTTCGCAATTAATAAGCTCGATGGAGCCGCCATAATTGCAGCTGCTAATAAGTGCTCTAACGGAATACCCATTGCTGCATAACCGACAAGAACGGATCCAGCAACAGCTGTCATACCGCTTACCATAATAGTGAAGAATTCACTATTTGTTAAGCGTGCTAAGTAAGGTTTAATTAAAATTGGAGCTTCAGTTTGTCCTAAAAATACAGTCGTTACTGAGTTTAGGCTTTCTGCTTTAGAAGTTCCAAGAAGTTTACTTAATGCACCACCAACGATGCTAACAAATTTCTGCATAATACCGAAATAATATAAGATTGCTACTAATGAACTAATAAATACGATTGGAAGTAGTGCTTGAATAAAGAATACAAATCCCCAAGGTCCCTTTGCGTTGACTAAATCCCCAGTAACGAACTTAATTCCCTCGTAAGAAAAATTAATTAATCCTTGAACACCGTCAGCAGCGTGTTTTAAACCTGCTTTACCAGCGTCCCATCGTAATACGATAAATGAAAATGACATTTGTAATGCTAGCGCAATTAAAATTGTGCGCCAATTAATAGCTTTGCGGTTGGAAGATAGTAAGAAAGCAATTGCTAATACTCCAATCACGCCGCCAATTCCCCATAAAAGATTCATGCAGTGTATGCTCCTTCCTCATAGTAAAAACAGTGTATAAACCAGTTGTCTATACGTTTGCGAATATAACATCTTTAGTAACTTATCATAATGGACATCGGAGGTCAAACGTCTAATGAAAAGTTTAAATAAAAAGAAAATTCTTCAAAAAAACACATATAAAATAAATAGACATGAAATAGGTTATGTTTTTTATGAAAATATATACATTATGATAACGTTATGCATTGTTTTTGCAGAATAAAGTGTATGAAATGGAAGAATGGATACATTATTTTTGTAGAGAGAAGGTAGGAGAAAGGGAGTAATATGTTGAACTCATAGCAAAAAAGCCTTCTAGTAAACTAGAAGGCTTTGAAACTATTAATTAAGGTGCTTTCGTGTATCCTAAGAAGTGGCTCTTCCAATAAGAGTTACTTAATGAAGCGATTGCGACACCTTTATCTCCAGCTTGGATAAACGATCCGCCTCCAAGGTAAATACCCATGTGTGAAGGACCAGATTTATAAGTGTTTTGGAAATAAATTAAGTCACCCGGTTGTGGACTTGAAGTTTTTGGTAGGCTACTCCAATATCCCGCAACACTTTGACGGCTAATGTTATGACCAAATTTCTTAAATACGTGGTAGATGTAGCCACTGCAGTCTACGCCGTTAGCAGAAGTTCCGCCCCAAACGTACGGTACACCTTGCATTGATTTTGCATATGCAAGTACGGAAGAACTGTCGCCGCTATTATTGCCTGTATTATTATTGTTGTTATTGTTTTGATTGTTATTTTGGTTATTGTTAGGCTTATTATCTACTGCGCCTCCAACTGGTGTTTTAGACAGGTAACGTGTTCCGATATAACCAGTTTGACCGTTGTAGTTAATTTTGCTCCATCCAGAGTTTTCAGAGATTACTTGAACCTTCTGTCCTTGTGGAAGTGCGCCTATGATTCTATAATTTGTACCTTCGCCGCTACGTACATTTAGTGCAGAAGCATTAATGTAGTAGTCGCCAATTGCACCTTGGTTAGGTTTTTCAGGTTGTTTTGGTTGCTCAGGAGTAGTAGTGCCACCTTTAACGAATTTCACAAATTCGCTACTAACAAAGCCTGTTTTTCCTTGGTAATTTACTTTAAACCAACCGTTTTCAGATCCAACTACGTTTAATGTTGTACCATTTAAAACGCCACCAATTACACTATGGTAAGCGGCAGGGCCTGTACGAACACGTAGAGATGTAGCGTTAACCACGTAAGAACCACCAGTTTGAATAGTTCCATTATTATTGTTTTGCTCTTGTTTGTTGCCTTCTGTAACGTTTTCGTTAGAACCGCCTTTTGTTACGTAGTCTTTGCTTACATAAGCAGTTTGTCCTGCGTAATTGATTTTGAACCAATCTTGAACTTCGCCAACAACTTGTACTACTTGTCCTTTTTTGACAGAACCTACAGTTGTATGAGAAGTGCTAGGACCTGTACGAACGCGAAGGGAAGATACATTTACTGTATAGTTTCCGCTTGCTGGTTTTACTTCTTGGTTGTTATTATTCGTATTGTTGTTTGAAGAACCTGCATTAGAAGAAACGCCAGATACGAATTCGCCACTTACATAACCTACTTGTCCATTATGGTTAATTTTCACCCAACCATTTTCTTGTCCAATTACGTTTAATGTTTGTCCTTCATATACACGCCCAGAAACAGAACTAGATGTGTTAGGAGCTGTACGTACACGTAATACATCAGCGGTAACTTTATTGTTTCCACCTGTACTTACATTGTTGTTTGCTGCGCCACTTTTTGATACAAATTCGCCACTAACAAAGCCTGTTTGTCCATTAATGTTAATTTTGAACCAACCGTTTTCTTCGCCAATCACGTTTAGTGATTGACCGTTATAAACGCGTGAGATAATGTCGTGAGAAGTGCTTGATCCCGCACGAACATGTAATACGCTCGCGTTTACCTTATAAGATGAGCTGTTTGATGCAGAAGCTTGGACAGTTGTAGCAGCTTTTTGTGTATTTTGTTCAGGTGCAGCTTGAACACTATCAAGTGTAGGTGCTGCTCCTCCTGCTACAGACACTGCCGCAAGACCGGCAAGATACTTTTTCATAATTTGTCGATTCCTTTCTGTCTGTAATGTAGTGAAGAAATATTTACCAACTGTTAAAAATTCTAAAGAGCATGTCGATTACTGTCAAGACTTATATAGGAATCTGAATATGACAAAAAGATTACAAGAAAAAAATCAAGGCATAAAATTACACCTTGATTTCCATTTAAATGCATATATTGAATATGAAAGGACAGAAATTATTCGTGTTTAAGAAGATGCCATATTGGATTGTAATAAGATTTGATTAAAAGATTTTTGCAGTTTTTTGGTGATAGGCCCAACTTGCCCATCTTGAATCGCGGTCCCATCAAGGTGGGTCATTGGTAAAATTTCAATCGTTGTGCCTGTAAAAAAGCATTCATCTGCTTGATAAACGTCACGAACGCTGAAAAGTTCTTCCTGCACAGGAATGTGAAGAGTATTCGCTAAAGAAAGGACATATTGACGAATAATGCCATTTAAAATAAGGTGATTGGCTGGATGTGTGTAAAGCGTTCCGTTTTTAATTAAAAAGAAGTTGGAATGGCTTCCTTCCGTTACAATACCGTTCCTTACGAGAAGTGCCTCTTTACAGCCTTTCCGTTCAGCTTTCGTAGCAGCTAGTACGTTTGGTAATAAATTTAATGATTTAATGTCACAGCGTAGCCAGCGAGTATCGGGTTCTGATATAGCGCGTATACCATATTCAATCCATAAAGCTGGTCGTTCTTTTTTTGTAATATAGGCATAAATTGTCGGAGGGTTGTCATATGAAAATACATGTGTGCGAGCTTGTACACCACGAGATACTTGCAAATAAATGATGCCATCTTCGTGGAAATGGTTTCGTTCAATTAATTTGTAAAGTAAAGTGATGAGCTCAGCTTTTGAGAAAGGGAGCGATAATTCTACTTCTTCCATGGATCGATATAATCTCGTTATGTGCGGATCTAATAAATGAAAGTTCCCTTTATATAGGCGAATAACCTCATAGACACCATCTCCGAACTGCGAACCTCTCTCTTCAAGTTCTATGTACGTTTGTTGTTTTGTTGTATCAATAACTTCATTATTCCAAAGTACAAATTTTTCGTATGCCAATTTCCGTCCCATCCTTTCGTAAGTACGTAAGTAACGTGAAACTTCCATTCATGCGAGATAAAAATCACTATAGTAATTTTTATGTGAGCAATTCTCTACATATGACCGTATATGTATTTGTAAATCATAGAGAAATAAGGATGATTTACCCCGAATTAACGGTAGTAAAGCCCCTACTTACAAATTTGGGTAGAGCAAAGAAGTGAAGTGTGCGAATCACTGCCCGTAAATGCCCGATTGGTGAGGGCTGATTAAAGTTTCACTTTACAGCATTTTGTATATACAAATTCGAAAATAAGAAATGAGAATCCTGCTTTTAAATAAAAAAAAGCAACATTCTTATGGAATGCTGCACAAGGAGGGTAGCTATCTTTCATAGGGACATTGTCTCGTTGAATGCTTTGCGTATGGAAACAAAACAAGTTGAAAGACAATTATAAGAAAGTAGAAACAAAAGATTTACACATTTCTTTAAGGGATCTTACGAAAGATGAGAGATAAGAAATATGTAGAACCTCGTTTACATATTTTATTATAGAGATTCTTCATTAACACTATGTGAATATTTGGTAAAGGTTATGTAATTTTAAAGTTAATGAATATAAGTAGTTGTATGGAAGAAAATAAAAAAGAGGCTGAGATTACTCAGCGCTCTTCTTTTCTTCTTTAATAACTGTTTTTACTTCACCAGTTTTGATCTTATTACTTTCAGAGAAGCGAAGTAAGTCACCTTCAATGATTTTATCAGACATGTTCAATTCATTTTGGGCACGATCAATTAGTGGTTGAGATTCTTCTTTCGGTAATTGTACAACTTCACCAGTAGCACGGTCATAGAATGTACTGTTTGTGTACATGTATTTATCTGTAACGAAGCTACCGTCACGAAGAACAACAAATCCTTTATTATCAGGTGAGAATACATCATGACCGAATCGAACGTCATTTGTAGAATCTACACCAAGTAAGTTTAGAATAGTTGGTTTAATGTCAATTTCACCAGTTGGTTTCGAAATTGTTTTACCTTCTTTTTGACCTGGAACGTGAATAAACATCGGTGTTTTTTGTAAGTTCATATGGTCAAATGCAGTGATTTCTTCTTTTCCTAAGAACTGTGCCATTGCACGGTTATGGTTTTCAGAAATACCGTAGTGGTCACCGTAGAATACGATTACTGAGTTGTCGTAAATACCTTCTGCTTTTAGACGCTCAATAAAGTGTTTCATTGCTTCGTCTAAGTAACGAGCAGTTACCATGTAACGGTCAAATACTCCATCACCAGAATTATATTCGTCGATTAATTTTGTACTGTCATCGTAAGTGAATGGGTAATGATTCGTTAAAGTAAGGAAGCGAGTATAGAATGGTTGCTTCACTTGTTTTAACATATCAATAGATTGATCGAAGTATTCGATATCTTTTAATCCCCAATTTAATTTTGTTTCTGGCGTAATCTTGTAATCAAGCTCGTTGTAGTAACGATCATAACCAAGTGCTGGATACATAATGTTACGGTTCCAGAATGTTGCGTTGTTTGCGTGGAATACCGACGTGTGATACCCTTGCTGACGTAAAATTTCTGGAGTTGCTGTATATTCATTGTTACCGTGTGTAAAGAATACAGCACCGCGGTCTAGTGGATATAACGAAGTATCTACTAGGAATTCAGCATCAGATGTTTTACCTTGACCAGTTTGATGGAAGAAGTTATCAAAGTAATAACTTTCTTTCGTAAATTGGTTTAAGAATGGTGTAACTTCTTGTCCGTTAACTGTTGCACCAATTAAGAATGTTTGTAATGACTCAAGAGAGACAACAATTACGTTTTTCCCTTTTGCAGTACCGAACATATTTGGATCTGGTTTACTTTGTGTTGTTTTTACGTAGTTTTCTGTTTCTTGTAATTTACTACCGTCAGCGAACGCTTTTTGTGAACTTGATTTTGCTTGTAAGCCAAGATCGTATACTTGGTGTACATATAATCCTAAGTTTTTAACAAGCATAACGCGGTCGAATGAACGTGTTAATAGTTCTGGGCGTTCAGCTTCTGCAAGTCCTAAGTTTGCGAAGAAGATAGCAACTGTTGATACGAAGTATAGGGAACGCATCGGGCGTGCTACACGCTCTGTAGGTGCAAAGTTTTTCATTTTCTTCAACAGAACGAAGAATATGATAATGTCTGCAAATGCAAGGATAATTTTGTAGTTAAATAATTCTTTCACACTAGAACCTAAACTTCCGAAGTTAGATGTTTGTCCTAGCACCGGTAATGTAACGAAGTCATTGTAGAATCCGTAGAACATTACGTTACCAACAAGAACGATTGTTAAGACAAAATTAATTCCAAGTGCTATATAGTTACGTTTTTTCCCTTTTGCAAATAATGCAAGACCAACAAGCAGTAATGATGCTGCTAATGGGCTAAGGAATAAAATGAATTCTTGCATGAAAGATTCAAGTTTTAAATCAAAGCTTGTGCGTGTAATAAGGTAAGTTTTCAGCCATAAGGCTAAAGCTACGAATACAGTGAAACGCACATTTTGAAATTGTGATTTCAAGGTTTCTTTCATTCATTTCCACCCTTTCTCTATCAGGCTTGGTCGATTTTGGAGCGAAAAATGTTAAAATAAAAAATACATAGTTTTCTTGGCCATAATTAAAGGTTCTATATTCACCCATATACGACTATAACTATGCATACCCTTTTGGTTTCTTTTGTTGCTCATAAGCATAACGTCATTTCTGTATTATACAACAAAATTCATTTCTGAGAAACACTATAACATTTTACATTTTTTGTATAAGATTTGTCACTACCAGAGAAAACTTTAACATTCGTTTATATGTCCGTCAACTAGAAAATATAACAAAGGTAGAGCAGAATGTTAAGTGGAAGTGAAAATTTTCTTTGTTGAGAAATAAGAAATGAAGATGGGTAAGGGTTATCTAGAAATCTATTATATGAAGGAAATAGTGTGAAAATTAACGAACACTTGTTCTTTTTTAGTTTGTTTGTTACAATGAAAGTTCATTGATAGGTTTTGTGTAATTTCCATGAACTTTTACTGATAACATATTGTAGCTTATTTCTTTTTAAAAATAGGGAGGCTTTTACATGAAACAAAAATTTTCAGTTGAAGCGTTTTGGAAGAAAGTAAAACATGTTGCAAAGCAAGCAGGGCAGTCGGTCATTTATGCAAGTTTATTACTGTTTTACGTTTTACAAAGACCCGATGTTCCAAAACGAGTGAAAATTATTGTAATTGGAGCACTTGCTTATTTTATTGCACCGATTGATGCGATTCCAGATTTCATTGCTGGAATTGGCTATACGGATGATTTAGGGGCGTTAACGGCCGCACTAATACAGGTGTCGTTATACGTCAATGAAGATGTGAAAGATAAGGCACGTGTGAAGTTGGCAGAATGGTTTGGTTCGGATATAGACACAACATTTATCGATCAGAAATTAGGTCAATAGGTGAAATCTGTCATAAGGTGACAGGACGAACATAAGCGAGGAAGTGCATTATGCCATCAGGAAGAACGCATACGAAAATAAACTTAATATCCCTTCCGGTTGTTTTGTTTTTGCTCTTTTCGTATGGATTAACAAATTTTGATTTTTTATTAACTTTTGCAATTGGTTTTTTAGTAGGTACTTCATTTTTAACACCAGATTTAGATACGTACAGTAATGCTTATAACAAATGGGGTTTCTTACGTATATTTTGGTATCCTTATAAGAAAGTAATGCCGCATCGATCTTTCTTTACGCATACGATTATACTTGGTGATGTGATTCGTATTGCGTACATGTTAATCGTCTTTTCTCCATTTTTATTACTATTAAATGTAATCGCACTGGATGGTAATTTAATAGAAATTGCGAAGAAGCATGAGGTTGAAATTGTAACGTTCTTAATGGGAATTGTTGTGGCAAGTACGCTCCACATTATAGCGGATAAAGTGAATACGCGCCGAAAGAAAATGATGAGAAAAAAGAAGAAACGCAGAAGATAAAGTGAACGAATTAGGAAAAGGGCCCCTTGCAAATTGCAAGGGGCCCTTTTTAAACAAACATTTGTTTAAAATTAAGCTTTCAGCACTTTAATTCCTTTTACAATGTTCCAGATGAAGTAGTATAAGCTGATGATTCCGCAAATAGCTAAGACAATCATTGATCCAATTCCAAGTGTTACATCTGGTTGATCAGATCCAAGACCCATAATTCCTAGAATAGTTACGCCAATGAATGTAGCGATACTTGGAATGATGTGTGTCCATAGAGCACGTTTTGCATGTGGTTTTGTTTCAGCGTCTCCCACGATCCAAACGATAATAGGGAATAAGATAGGGGCAAATAGTACACTAAAGTATGATAACGCAGCTAATATTTTATTTCCGTTCATATATATCACCTCATGAATAATTTCTGTTGTTATACTATTATTATGCAATAATTTTGGCAAACTTCCTATCGATGAACATTACAAGAACGTGACGATTTTGTAAGATTATCTGTTAAATAATAAAATTTTCAAAAAAATCTTTTTTAATAGAAATTGTTATGGTACAGTATAAATGAAAGTTGTTGAAAACGTTTTCTTAAACGTTTTTTTATTTTAGGCTTAAAGGTATGATGACCTGATAGTCTATTGATGAGGTTATTCTATTTAAAAGGGGATTCTTTAGGGGGAGAGAACAATGAACACATGGACACAAGTTTATGATCCATTCGGAAACATTTGGATTTCGGCAGCGGTCGCACTTATTCCGATTATCTTTTTTTTCTTAGCTTTAGCAGTTTTCCGCATGAAGGGGTATGTGGCAGGATTTATTACAGTTGTACTTACAGTTTTAGTAGCGTTATTCGCTTATAAAATGCCGTTCACGATGGCAATGGCAGCAACCGGATACGGTTTTTTGTACGGGTTATGGCCAATTGCTTGGATTATCATTATGTCCGTATTTTTATATAAAATTTCTGTAAAAACAGGTCAATTTGATGTGATTCGTGCATCGGTATTATCGATTACGAACGATCATCGTCTACTCGTTATTTTAATTGGATTTTCATTTGGAGCATTTTTAGAAGGAGCGGCAGGATTTGGGGCACCAGTAGCGATTACAGCAGCGCTTCTTGCGGGTCTTGGGTTAAATCCTTTATACGCAGCAGGTCTTTGTTTGATTGCAAATACTGCACCAGTGGCGTTCGGAGCGATGGGAATTCCGATTACAGTTGCTGGACAAGTAACAGGTATTGATCCACATAAAATTGGACAAATGGCTGGGCATCAATTACCGTTCCTATCATTATTTGTTCCATTCTTTATCGTATTTTTAATGGATGGATTTAAAGGTATAAGACAAACGTGGCCTGCGTTACTTGTAGCGGGTAGTTCATTTGCGATTACGCAGTTCATTACAGCGACATTTTTAGGGCCGGAACTTCCGGATATTACATCGGCACTTGTAAGTTTAATTAGTTTAGCGCTGTTCTTAAAAGTTTGGCAGCCGAAAGAAACTTATCAATCCGGGCAAGCAAATAGTGAAGTAGCAGCAACAACGACAGTAGCATCGATGCCAAAATTAACGTTTGGAAAAGTAGTGAAGGCATGGTCCCCATTTATCGTATTAACGGTTATGGTAGTCATTTGGAGCCAAAGTTTCTTTAAGGCATTATTCGCTCCAGGAGGGGCTTTAGAAAGTCTTGTATTTAAGTTTGAAATTCCAGGTCTGCATAACCTAGTAATGAAAGCAGAGCCAATTGTAAATAAACCAACGCCTTACGAGGCAATTCTGAAGTTTGATGTATTATCGGCAACTGGAACAGCGATTTTAATTGCTTGTATCATTTCCATGTTTATTTTGAAAATGAATGTAAAAGATGCAGCAGTGACATTTAAAGAAACGTTAAGCGAATTAAAAATGCCAATTCTATCTATCGGATTTGTACTAGGGTTTGCATTTATCGCAAACTATTCTGGCCTATCTTCTACGTTAGCGTTAGCATTAGCCGGAACTGGCGGACTATTCCCGTTCTTCTCACCATTCTTAGGCTGGATTGGCGTATTCCTAACAGGGTCTGATACGTCTGCGAATGCACTGTTCTCAAATTTACAAGCCATTACAGCGCAGCAAGTCGGCGTATCTGAAGTGCTTCTCGTTGCAGCAAATACAACAGGCGGTGTAACAGGGAAAATGATTTCCCCGCAGTCGATTGCGATCGCTTGTGCAGCAGTTGGTCTTGCCGGAAAAGAATCGGATTTGTTCCGTTTTACAGTGAAGCATAGCTTGTTCTTCGTCATAATTGTGGGGATTATGACTTATGTTCAGGCATATTATTTAAATTGGATGATTCCGTAAAGTGCAAAAGAAATAAACTTTTCATTTTTCAGATTATCGTGTATGATGGGAAAGTATTGAAAATTAAATCAGTGATAAACTAGGGGTGCCTAACGTATGCGTAGGCTGAGAGAGAAGCGCGTGAACTTCTTAACCCTTTGGACCTGATCTGGCTCGTACCAGCGTAGGGAAGTTAACGGCTTTACATAATGATGTCTTTATGAGCCAGGTCCTTATTTTTTTATGGACCTGGCTCTTTTTATTTTGGCATGCGCTGGCCATATCTCGTCCTTGTCACGAACAGGGGGGCAACAAAAATTATGAAACAATCTGTTTCAGCTGAGCAAATTGAATTGAAATCTAGTTTACCAGGGAGTAAGAAAGTATATGTGGATGGACCACGAGAAGGTATGAAAGTGCCGATGCGTGAGATTGAACAAAGTGAAACGAATGGCGTCCCAAATCCACCAATCCGTGTGTATGATACGAGCGGTCCTTATACAGATCCTGCGTATAAGGTCGAGTTGGAAAAAGGAATTCCAACGCCGCGCCACTCTTGGATTATGGGGCGTGGTGATGTAGAAGCATACGAAGGGCGTGAAGTGAAACCAGAGGATGACGGTGTGAAAGTAGCTTCGAAGCATACACCTGTTTTCCCGCAAATGGATCGCCAGCCGCTTAGAGCAAAGCAAGGTGCAAACGTTACGCAAATGCACTATGCACGTAATGGCATTATTACGTCTGAGATGGAATACGTTGCGATTCGTGAAGGGGTAGAGCCGGAGTTTGTTCGTAAGGAAATCGCAGAAGGCCGCGCTATTTTACCAGCGAATATTAATCATCCAGAAGCTGAACCGATGATCATCGGGCGTAATTTCCATGTGAAGGTAAATGCCAATATCGGAAACTCAGCTGTATCTTCTTCGATTGCAGAAGAAGTAGAGAAGATGACATGGGCAACGCGCTGGGGTGCAGATACGATTATGGATTTATCTACAGGTAAAAATATTCATACGACGCGGGAGTGGATTATTCGTAACGCGCCTGTACCAGTTGGAACTGTACCGATCTATCAAGCGCTGGAAAAAGTAAACGGAATTGCAGAAGATTTAACGTGGGAAGTATATCGTGATACGTTAATTGAGCAGGCGGAGCAAGGCGTTGATTACTTTACGATTCACGCTGGTGTATTGCTTCGTTACATTCCAATCACGGCAAAGCGTACGACAGGTATCGTTTCGCGCGGTGGTTCGATTATGGCGCAGTGGTGTCTATTCCATCATAAAGAAAACTTCCTATATACTCACTTTGAAGAGATTTGTGAAATTATGAAGCAGTACGATGTTTCGTTCTCTCTTGGAGATGGATTACGTCCAGGGTCTATTGCAGATGCCAATGACGAAGCACAGTTTTCTGAGCTTGAAACACTTGGTGAATTAACCAAAATTGCTTGGAAACATGATGTGCAAGTTATGATTGAAGGACCTGGACACGTACCGATGCACTTAATTAAAGAGAATATGGAGAAAGAGCTTGATATTTGTCAGGGCGCGCCGTTTTACACACTTGGGCCACTAACGACAGATATTGCACCAGGTTATGACCATATTACATCTGCAATTGGAGCTGCGATGATTGGCTGGTTTGGAACAGCGATGCTTTGTTATGTAACGCCGAAAGAACATTTAGGTTTGCCAAACAAAGATGATGTACGCACGGGTGTTATTACGTACAAAATTGCAGCGCATGCGGCTGATCTTGCGAAAGGACATAAAACGGCTCATCAGCGTGATGATGCACTTTCAAAAGCACGCTTCGAATTCCGTTGGCGCGATCAATTTAATTTATCTTTAGATCCTGAACGTGCGATGGAATATCATGATGAAACGTTGCCTGCAGAAGGGGCAAAGACAGCTCACTTCTGTTCAATGTGTGGACCGAAGTTTTGTAGTATGAGAATTTCACATGATATTCGTGAATATGCAAAAGAAAATGATTTAGAAACGACAGAAGCAATTGAAAAAGGAATGAAAGAGAAAGCAGAAGAATTTAAAGAAGCTGGTAGTCATTTATATCAATAACATGTTACACCTCTTTACTTGATTGATCACACTGTAGTACCTAACTTTATTATAGAAGAAGCCCCATTTGCTAAGACGGTAGCAAATGGGGCTTCTGTTGTTTATAAGGCGAAGAAGAGATGTACCCAGTAGAATAAGAGGAATAGTGTGACGACTGTTGTGAGCGGGATAACGATAAGGGATACACTTAAATAGTCTTTCCATTTTACTTTAATTTTGTTTTGTTTCAGAATATACATCCAAATGAGTGAAGCTAGCGTACCAATTGGTAGTAATAGTGAACCGATGTCACTACCAATGATGTTTGCAAGATAGATAGTTTTTAATGTGACTGGATCTAGTCCCATTTCTGTTAATGTGATTGTACCAATCATAAGGGCAGGATGGTTATTGAAGACGTTAGAGAGGATGGATACAAGTCCGCCCATTGCAAAGCTAGCATAGAGTAGATGCTGATTCACAAATGGCTCGAGCCATTGTACAAGTGCAGCTGTTAATCCTGCGTTGTGTAGTCCGTAAATAATGACGTACATAGAGAAGGCGAAAATTAAAATGTGCCACGGTGTCTTTTTCAAAATGTCGACAGGATTTGTTCGTAAGTAGTACCATCTCCAAATGAGCAGAACGAGTGAACCAAGTACCGCAACGATTTCAATTGGGATGGATAAGAAGGATGCAACGAATAGAAGACAGCGCATAAGGAAGACGAAACCTAATACTTTTAACATGAATCTTGTCCGTTTTTGTTTCGTATCAACAGAATTATTTCCTTTTAGTGGATGGAAGTTTTTCGTGAAGAAAATTTCTTCAATATCATATGAAGAAACAGGTAATTTTTTTGGAAGTTTTTTCTTCAAAACTGTATACATGAGCCATGACATAAATAATAAGCCTAATGTTGCAGGTACAAACATCATAGCAGTATGCATATAAAGAGTCATATGGACGATGTTTAATGCGATTAAATTTACGATATTACTTACACCAATTGGTGCACTAGATGCCGTAGCGATTAAAGCACCACTTAATAAATAAGGAATTTGTTGATGTGGTTTTAATTGAAGGTTTTTTAGAAGAAGAATTAAAATGGGAGTTGTAATTAAAATACTACCGTCGTTATTAAATAAAAGAGTCATAAGAAAACATAATAATTGAATATACCAGTATAAGCGGCGCCCAGAACCCTTTGCTAAATTTGCTAGTTTCGCTGCGGACCAATGGAAGAAACCGAAGCTTTCTAATATAACTGCCATAACAATAGTTGCTAATATTGTTATGGAAGCACCGCCAATTTTACTTATAATATCCATGATGTCTGGTTTTGATACAAGTCCAGTAATTATGATGATACCAGCTCCGATTGCTGCTGGCCACGCCTCATTTAAACCTCTAGGCCGCCAAAAGATAACAATCATTGTTAAGAAGAATACAATAATAGTAATCCATATTTCAATGCTCATATTTTGCCTACCTTTCTATTTTCCCTTAAACAGATGTAGCTTGTCTCAAGTTTATATTGGTAGTATATTCAGCAAAAAATAAGAAGAACTAGACGTATAACGAGATGAAGTGAATATGTGTTTTTCAAGCTAAAGGACAAGTGTCACGAATAGTGAAATAACTATTATGAGAGGAGTCTATAAATTATTGGGGCAGTAAGATAGTAAATGAAATTTATATGGGCGATTATTGAGATATATTGGCGCAAGTTAAAATATATCAGCGATTATTGAGATATATCGGCGCAACTGAAAATATATCAGCGATTTTTAAAATGTATAGACTTATCGACAAAACATGAAAAAAGGAGCCTATCCCAAAATGCCTTTTGGAACAGACTCCAATGCTATATTATTTTTCCTTCAAAAAAGTACGATCCTTCAAGAATAAGTTCCAGAAGAAAATAAATCCTGGTAATAAAATTGCAATCCCAATTGCGTATAGAATGAGCAGTGCATAGAACGTTTCTTTCGTTGTAAAGCTTGTAAATACAGTTACGTCAGGATAAATAATATACGGTAAATGCGCGACCCCGTAAGCATAGCTTGCAAATGCATATTGAGCGACGACAGCTAAAACGGCAATGCGAGGGTATCCTAGTGTATTGTACTTTTTGTTTGTCCACCAAAGGGACGAGTATCCGATAACGAATAAAACAATAGAAACTGTAAACCACGGGAATTGCTTTATTAATCCTTGCATAAGCCAATGTGTTTCTGGATCCATTACAACGAGGGCAATAATTGCCGTAACGAGCGTTGCAGGACCAAGGATGATAGCATTTCTTCTATAAATTCTATACGTATCTTCTGAACTTTGTTCTCTCGAAAAATCAGCAAGAAAGAGAGAGGAGAGAAATAGTTCAGAAGTTAGTCCGAAGAGCATATAACAGTAGATAACTGGGCTAGAAAGAAGTTTTCCATATAGGAGTACTTCCTTTCCTTCAGACATTGTAATATAGGCTCCCTCTGTAACGGGTAAAACGGTAATTAATAGTGCTGGAATTAATAGACCAGTAATACCTGAAATAACCCGAAGAAGGTATTGATATTTTGGCAAGGAGTAAGCAAATACCATAAATGTACTACGTACTGCAATGAGCACTAAAATTAACATAACTGGTACGAACATTACTGTCGCAAGAGTAAAGGCCGCTTTCGGAAAGAAGCCGAGAAATGCGACAACGACGAAAACGAGAAACGTATTTGTTACTTCCCAAGTTGGTGATAAGTACCGATTCGCAAGTTTAGCAGCGAGCGTCGGATGTTTTGCGTATACCATGCCCCAAAAACCAGCGCCAAAATCAATGGACCCTAGTATACTGTATACGAAAATAAGGGCCCATAAGATGATGATTGCAATACTTTCCTCATGCATGAGAATCGCCTCCTTGGTGTTGTAAATCATTCTTTAATGGATGTCTTCTAAAGAATGTCCGTAGAACAATGACTGTTAAAATAGCGAGTCCAATATATAAAATGATGAACAAAACAAATAAAGGACCGACGAAATCGGCGCGTGTAGATGCATCGACGGTACGTTGCATACCATAAATTGTCCATGGTTGACGACCGCTACAACTGAAAATCCATCCGAATTCAATACCGAGCATCATAATTGGTCCGCATGCGGCAGCCCCCAAAAGTAGCCACTTCGGTAGTTCTGTTCCTTTTTTTCGGTAAACGAAGTACCAATATAAGAGCGCAATTGCTGCAACAGCGAAGGTAAACGCAGCAGTGCCGACCATTAAGTTGAATAGTGTATGTGTATAAAATGGTGGCCATGTTTCTTGTGGGAATTCGTTTAGTCCTTTTACGACAGTGCTAGGGTCTAGTCCCACTAATAAGCTAAGCATGTTTGGAATTTCAAGTGCATAGTTTAGTTCAAGTGTATTAGGATCCACAACTCCACCAATGGATAGCGGTGCGTGTGATGTCGTTTCAAATAAAGCTTCAGCAGATGCAAGTTTTTCAGGTGAGTGTTTATGTAAGGCAATCGCTGATTCATGTCCTGAAAGCCACATCGTAGCGCCTGTAATAAATGTAACCACAAGCCCTAATAGCAGCCCTTTTTTATGATAAGCAATTTCACGTGTACTTAAATTTTTCTTCAATAATTTAAATCCAGCAATAGAAGCAATGACAGCCGCACCAGTTGCATAAGCCGTAATAACGACATGAAATGCACTTGTGCCAAAACTTGGATTAAAGAAAGCTTTCCACGGATCAACGTTAAAAACAGATCCATCTGGATTCATTGAAAAGCCTGCTGGTGTATTCATCCATGTATTTGCTGATGTAATAAGCACGGCGGATGCCGTGGCACCAAGCATGACGAAAAATAGCGAGATTAATCTCATAAATGGAGGAAGTTTATCGGCTGCATATACGTAAATCGACATGAATAAAGCCTCCAAAAAGAAGGCGAAAATCTCAATTTGGAAGGGAACAGAAATAACTTGCCCAACAATTTTGGCGAAACCAGGCCAAAGAAGTGAGATTTGCACACCAACAATTGTTCCAGTTGGAATTGCTACACCGAGAAGAATAGCAAACGCCTTTGTCCATCTTTTCGCCATAATGGCATAGTCGGAGTCTTTCTTCCAGTGATAGAGTATTTCGCTTATAAAAATCATCAATGAAAGTCCGACGCCAAGTGTTGCAAAAATAATGTGGAATGCTAATGAAGAACCAAAAAATGCTCTTGCTAATGTTACCGTATCCATATGTAAACTCCTCTTCTTTTTTGCCATTATTTTCTGATTGAATTGGAAGATTTATTCAAAAAAACTACCAAAAATATATATGTATTTAAAAAGTGAATATGATAATATAATGTTGTAATATTTTGAATAGAAAGAAATAAATAGTTTCTCATGTTTTGTTTGTTTTTTTTACAGGAATCTTTTATAATCTTTTATGCGAACATAAGTTCTGTTTTTCGGAAAGAAGAAGTTTATGTGAAATGGAGAGGGTGTTTTATGTATCCTGAAGTCATTAAAAAGATGGCATTTTCAAAAGAGCATAGAGATTTATTATTGAAGCTATATAATAAAGAGATTACACGTCGTGAATATGATCGACTTGTACAATCGCTATATAAACCTTCTAAAGAGGTTTGCGAGGGATAGAAATGGGGGAGACAATCTAGTGGATTGTCTTTTTTAAATTTATGTATGTTCTGATAAAATTAAGGTTAGCCTTACTAGGGAGGTGAAAAGATTGCGGAAACGTTTATATATAGGGATTGGAGTTATCTTCTTAATCGCTTTAGGTGGAATTGTATTTTGGTCAGCTTTACAAGGAAACCGTACAGAAAATTTTATTTTAAGGCATATGGTGAATGACAATGGAACGCTTGCCACGTATCGTTTAGTAGATACTAAGGCAGGTACGGGTGAAGCAAAGGGACGTGAAGCTTTATCAGAATCAGCGGGATTATGGTTACAATATACACTTGATAAAGATGATCAGGCGTTATTTGATGAGCAAGTAAAGGTTATTCAAGATAATTTCGTATATAAGAATCATATCGTTTTATGGAAACTCTCTGAAAAGGGAGAGAGGCAGTCAGCTACAAATGCACTTATAGATGATCTTCGTATTATAGAACAATTATATCGTGCTTATGAAATGTATAAGGAAGAGCGTTATAAAAACCTTGCCGATCAATTAAGTGATGCTGTACTTCGTTATAATAAAAAAGATAATTATTATGTTGATTATTATGATGCAGATGCAGGGAAACAAAATAATTTTGTAACAACATCATACATAAATCCACGTGCATTCTCCTATATGAAGAAGTACGACAAAGTTTCTGCTCAGCAATATCAGGAAGTCGTTCAATTTTTAGCGGATTATCCAAGGCATGGCTGGGCATTCCCGAAAGAGTATAAAGAAGATGGTACATTTACGTACGATAAAGAAGTGAATCTTATTGACCAATCATACGTTGCATATCATCGAAGTTTAGGTGGTCTTTCATCAGCTGCTTATTTGGAATTTATAAAGAAGAAATTCCAGGAGGATGGAAAGCTATACGGTCGTTACAATTTAGAAACAGGAAAACAAACTGTGAATTATGAATCGCCAGCCGCATACGGATTAACGATTTTGTACGTACTACAAACAGGTGATAAAAAGTTTGCGAAAGAATTGTATGATCATATGGCCACATTCCGAAATGATAACGTATTTAGTAGATATTACGGTGGATATGTAACAGGGGAAAATAATAATACGCATATTTTTGATAATGTACTACCACTTTTAGCTGAAATGGAATTAAAAAAGAGTGAACAATAAAAGTTGCCACCATATGAGGGTGGAAACTTTTATTTGTTGATATAATTTTACGTCCTAATGTTGGAGAAGTAATCAATCACAAATTCACGGAATTGCTGAGCTGTTTTTGATAAGTAGCGTTTTTTTGACCAACTTAATCCGATGGTTCGCTGACAATTGGGTTCAATAATACGCAACTTGCTTGATGCTAAAGTAGAGTTTTTTAATAAAGTTAAACTTGGAACAAAAGCGATGCCGAGACCTTGCTTAATGAGGTCGCTAATCACGGTCGGTTCATCTACTTCAAAAGCAATATGCGGAGTGAAACCAGCTTCTTTGCAAAATTCATCCGTTAAGTGTCGAAATCCATAGCCAGTGTTCATACTAATAAACGATTCGTTTTTTACTTCATGCAGGTGGATATTTTCTCGGCCTGATAAACGATGGCCTGAAGGGACGACTAAGAAAATTTCTTCTGTAATAAGTGGTTCCCAAACAATTTCTTCCCCTTCAATTGGCACAGAGGAGATACAAAAGTCAATTTCTATAGTATCTAGTTGTCGTTTCATAGAAGGAGTGGATGCAAGAAATTGTTGGAATCGAACGTTAGGATGTTCTAGTAAAAAAGAGCCAAGTAGTTCTGGTAATATTCTCGGAATAGAAACGGCTAGTGTAATAGAGCTTTGTTGTAATTCGGCTAAATCTTTAATTTCTCGTTGCCCTTCGCTTAATTCATGAAAAATACGTTCTACTCGTTTTAAAAATACTTTTCCGAAAGAATTTAAAGTAATCTGTCGGCCTTGGCGATCAAATAAAGGGACTCCTAAATCCTTTTCGAGTCTAGCGATTGTTTTGCTGAGTGAAGGTTGCGCGATATGCAATTCTTCAGCTGCCTTTGTCATGTGTTCTAGTCGTGCAACTGTCTGAAAGTATTTTAACTGGAGCAGTTCCATTTCGAGTCTCCTTTCTATAGACCAAAAGGAATGAATTAATAATTAAAGATGTATTATACAGTTTGTAAAGTGACGTGTATAGTAAATCTGTTAAACCATTCGAAGGGTGTTAAATTAGAAGAGGAGTATGTTTCATGAAGGGAATTAAACTTATATTTAAAGATTGGAAAGCGATGTGGCACCATAAACATGGACGTATCGCTTTAATTTTTTTATTAATCGTTCCGTTAATTTATTCAGGATTCTTTTTAGCTGGATATTGGGATCCGTACGGAAAATTAGATAAATTACCTGTTGCGGTTGTGAATTTAGATAAGGGCGCTGCGATGGATGAAAAAACAATTCATGCAGGAGACGATTTTGTTAAAAATTTAAAAGAAAATAAGGAATTGGCTTTTCATTTCGTATCAGAAAAAAATGCTGATGAAGGGTTAAAAGAAGATAAATATTATATGGTTGTTACGATTCCGGAAGATTTCTCTAAAAAGGTAAGTACACTTATGAATGAGAAACCAGAGCCAGCAAAGTTGCAGTACAAAGTAAATCCAGGTAAAAACTTTGTAGCGGCTCAAATTGGAACGACAGCTGTTGAAAATATGAAAACAAAAATCTCAAACAGTATTACGAAATCTTATATAGAAGGTGTCTTTTCAAAGTTTCAAGATTTGGCACAAGGGTTGAGTGATGCAAGTAACGGTGCGGGGAAATTACATGAAGGAACGACCGATGCAAAAAATGGAGCAAGTCAGCTTGCGAATGGTATTGATCGTTTAAGTGACGGGACATCGAAATTGAAAGAAGGAAGTGACAAGCTTGCGTCTAGCCAATCTGCCTTAACCGGGGGAGCAAATGAGCTGAGTCAAGGAGCGACATCACTTCATAGTGGTATGGAGTTATTAGCACAAGGTGAAAAAACGTTACAATCAGGAATTAGTGAATTAAGTGCTGGTACAAATGAATGGGTGAGCGGAAGTGAGAAGCTTGCTGAAGGGCAAGTAAAAGCGGATGGTGCGGCAAATAGTGTGAAACAACAATTAGAAGAGTACGTGAAAAATCATCCAGAAGTGCAGCAAGATCCCGCTTTTCAAAAAATTGTTGCTACGTCTAATGGACTAGCTAAAGCAACAAGTACTTTAAATAATAGCCAACAACAATTGACACAAGGTGCGAAGAAGCTAACTGATGGTCAACATAAGATTGAAGAAGGCATGAATACATTCGGATTTAAGTTAAATGAAGCTACTGCTGGAACGAAAAAGATAGCAGATGGTGCATCGAATTTGGCTGATGGATTTATGAAGTGGGGAAATGGATTTACATCCCTGCAAGAAGGTGTAAATCAGCTTGCGAGTGGTGGAACGGAGCTGAATAACGGTGCTAGTAAATTAACAAATGGACTTGTTAAACTTGATGATGGTGCGAAAGAACTTTTTACGAAATTAGGAGAGGGCGCAGAGAAGATAGCGGATGTTCGTAATGATGATGCACGCAATACGATGTTCTCAGAGCCAGTTCAGTTAGTGAAGTCAACAGTTTCTGACGTTCCTAACTACGGTTCAGGCATTGCACCATATTTCTTATCACTTGCATTTTATGTTGGCGGAATTATGGCATCGAATATTTTACCTCTTGGCCGCAGACAAAACATGAAGGTAAGCGGAACGGTACATTTTATTAATAAACTAGGATTGGTATATTTAATTGGACTCATTCAAGCGCTACTCGTAGATGTAGTTGTGCTAGGAGTTATGAAATTAGAAGTTGCAAGTGTGCCACTTTTTGTTTTATCAAGTATTGTTATTTCCTTTACGTTCATGACATTTATTCTTATGTTAGTAACAGTATTTGGTCTTGTTGGAAAGTTCTTAGCGGTAACGCTTCTTGTCCTGCAATTAGCGACGAGCGGAGGTACTTTCCCAGGAGAATTAAATATAGCTGTTCTTAGCAAAATTGGACAGTTTCTCCCAATGTCTCATTCTCTTAGAGGATTACAAGATGTTATCTCTTTAGGAGATTGGTCGCAATTACAAATGCAAATTTTAATATTGTTATGTTATCTCGTTGTTGCCGGTGGAATTGCTTGGGTCACGAGCCATATACAGCATAGAGAAACGAATGCAGAACAAGTTTCTTAAAATGAAATAAGCTATCCGATTTTTTCGGATAGCTTATTTTTTATTTACGTTCCATTACTGCAAAGTAATTATTTTCATTATCAGCAAAGTTGAATGCTCTACCAGTAGGTAAATCTACAACCTGTCCAACTGTGACATTTTTCTCAGAAAGATCTTTATATAGACGGTCTAAGTCATTTGAGAAGAACATAAGTGAAGGTGTATTTAGGTTTAGTTCAGGTTGCATCTTCGCGATTAACGCTTTATCGTGAAGGACGATGCTTGTTCCTGCTTCTTTCGCCGGTGCAATTTCAATCCAGCGGAATCCGTTTCCGTTATTTTCTTCCGCAATGATTTGGAACCCTACTTTTTCTGTCCAAAATTGTACTGTTTCGTCTTGGTTATTTACATATAGCATAATTTGTCCAACTTGATTAATCATAGGTGTCTCTCGCTTTCTTTTTATATGCGTATTATTATATCAAATATATGGCTTGAATAGTTTTTTATGATTTTTTCGTAATACAACCTTCGTCCATTTCATCTTTGTTGTAGGAGAAGGACCTGTAATCCAAGTATGAAATGGTATTGTGCTACAAATGACCATTGTTGAAATAGAGATAATAGCCGTTAACACAAATAGTAATAGGCTATATAATATAGTATTTTCTTGCAGCGTGAATAAGGAAAGAAGTTTTGTGCATAGTTGCAAGAAGAATAAATGAGCTAAATAAGCACCATACGTGTAATTTCCAATGAAACGTAACGTTTTATATAAGAAACCACGACGCTGTACTATCATAATAGATAACACATACAGTATGATAATTTCGCATACGATATATAAAAACATAGATGGTTTTAAATAGGTAGAAACAGTTAAATGAATAGAGTTTGCTCCGTAAAAACTAAACAACTCATAATTGATGAATAAAAATAAGATGAAAAATAATATTGTTATAAGCGGGATATGTTTCATGACGAATAGACGCCAAGTTTTTAGTGCTACAGCGGCAATGCCGCCCATAACGAAATAGAATGAGTAGAATAGAAATGATCGATCTGTATAATGTAAAATTGTTGAACTTGTTAATTTTTCTCCATTAAAAATATAGTGAGAAGAGAACCACATTAATAGAAAATATAGGCAAGCGAAAAAGGTCATATATTTATATATGTCTTTTTTATTTTCTGTTCGTTTTTGAAACCAATAAAAAAGTGTGCATAGTAAAGGGAACAATAAGTGAATTTGGAACATCATAATAACGTACCAAAGATGGGGCGCGGCTGTTCCGAGTAATAAACTTTTTATTCCACTTTGTAATGTAATAAGATCGTTTGTTGTTAATAAGTAAAGAATAGACCAAAAGAAATACGGAATGAGTAAGTGTATCGCTTTTTCAGAAATATATTCTTTATATACTAATTGCTTCGTATAGTGACGAATTAAGTGGAATCCAACGATAAATATGAATGCTGGTGCTGAGAATTTTGCAAGATTAAATAGCATGCCCATAATGAGGGATTCCTCAAGTAAGACATTTCCTTGATTCATTGTATATAATAAAGAACTTTGCAAAACGACAGCGAGAAATGCAATGCTTTGCAAAACTTTAAATTCTGGTGCGCTTTGAGTCATTAGATCCATCTCCTTTTCCATACATGATTATAGTACGGAGAATGGATAAGAGGTGTGGAATATTTGTGAAGGTTTTAACAAATTTGTGGCGGAATGGATTAACAACAAAGAAAGAGGATGCTCGTTTGGAGCATCCTCTTTCTATTTATTAAGCAAATTTGTTTTTGATCCAGTTCTTACCTTCTACAAGGCGAGCTGTCATTACGGCACAAGCGTTATCTGCTGTTACGTTTAACATCGTTGCAGGAGGATCAATGATTGTACTGATTGCTGCGATAATTGGCAATGCTTCTGGCGGGAAGCCATATAAAGAAACGATTAACATTTCACCAATCATACCGCCGCCTGGAATAGCGCCCATTACTGTTCCTACTAATAGAGAAACAACAAGTGCGATTGCTAATGTTTTCGGTCCTTCGAATTCCATGTTGAAAATACCGAATAAGAAAGCAATTTTTAATACGCCGCCTAAAACAGAGCCATCTTTATGAAGAGTAGAACCAAGAAGGACAACTGTTTCACGAACGTCTGAAGAAATACCCATTTTCTTTGTTGCTTCTAAGTTTGCTGGAATACTAGCAGCACTACTACAAGTTGCAAGTGATGTAACTGTAGGAGAGACCATGTTCTTCCAAAATACTTGTACACCTTGTTTGCGACCTGCAAGGTATGCATAGAATGTGAAGAATACAAAGAAATAAATTAGAGAAGCAGGATAGTATACCATTGCTGCTCGGAAGTAAGTTCCAAGAAGTTGTGGTCCGAATTCGCCAACTAATGCTGCGAAGTAAGCAGCAAGTCCGATTGGAGCGTAGTACATAATGAAAGATACAACCTTCATTGAAATCTCTGCACCAGCTTGTAGGAATGTAGCAAATGGCTTTCCTTTTTCGCCAACTGCTGAAGTTGCAATCCCCATTAAGATAGAGAAGAAAATAAGAGCTAACATATTTTCACGAGATAGTAACTTCGAGAAGTCAGATACTGTTAAAATACCGACGATTTGATCTGCAACACTAACAGCTTTGCCGGCTTTGTCAGGTTGTGTTAGTTCTAGTACAACACCTTGTGCTGGCGGGAATACTTTCACGACAATAATCATAAAAATAGCAGCTAAAATACTTGTAAATAAGAAAGTCCCAGCCATACTAGACATAATTTTACCGAAACGTTTTAATCCATCCATATTAGCAATAGACGATGCGATGCTAAAGAACACTAGAGGTACAACAATCGTAAACATTAAGTTTAAGAAAATGTCACCAAGCGGCTTTAAAGCAACTGCATCGGCACCCATGAAATAACCAATGAAACCACCAATTAGGATAGAAGATAATAAAATAAGTGGAAAGCGATATGCCTTCATAAATATATCCTCCTATCAATTAAAAAAATCATACTGAATCATTATAGCGAGTTAGGGGCCCCTTTACTAGGAGAATACGGATAAATGGAATAGCGTGAAAATCAAGAAATTTTTGTTTTTAAGCTCGGCATACAGCAGGAAATCTAGACATATATATTTGTAACCTAGTGGTGGCAAGGAGTGCACCATAGCTTAGGTAGAGAAAAAGGGGGAGGGAAGCGGGATGAATATTTTACTTTGCTGTGCAGCGGGAATGTCTTCCAGTTTGATTGTTACAAAGATGGAGAAAGCAGCAGAGGCAAGAGGGATAGAAGTAACAATCTGGGCAGTATCAGGTTCTGAAGTGAATAGTCATATTGATAAAGCTGATGTCCTTTTACTTGGACCGCAAGTACGTTATTTATTACCGAAAATGAAAGAATTATGTAAGGATAAAGGGATACCTGTTGATGTCATTCAATCTGTTCATTACGGACTTTGTAATGGAGAAGCTATCTTGCAAGCAGCTTTGTTAATGAAACCATGAGGAGAGTGGGATAGATGATACGGTTTTTAGAGAAGTATGTGATGCCGGTAGCAGGGAAGGTTGCAGAGCAGAGGCATTTACAAGCAATTCGAGATGGAATTATTTTAACGATGCCTTTCTTAATTATTGGATCGTTTTTCCTCATTATTAGTGCACTGCCGATACCGGGATATAACGATTTTATGGCAGGTTTGTTTGGGGAGAATTGGCAGCGAGCTTTAGGGTATCCAGTTAGTGCAACTTTTAATATAATGGCTTTAATAGCTGTTTTTGGAATCGCTTACAGACTTGGAGAGTATTATAAAGTAGATGCTTTAGCATCCGGGGCATTGTCGCTTGTGACGTTTTTACTTGCGACTCCATTTCAAGTTGCATATATTATACCAAGTACAAAAGAAAGTGTACTTGTAGAAGGCGCTATCCCAGCTGCATTAATGGGAAGCCAAGGGTTATTTGTAGCAATGATTATTGCACTTATATCTACTGAACTTTATCGGTTTATTGTACAAAAAAAGATAATTATAAAGATGCCAGAGACAGTTCCACCAGCTGTCACGCGTTCATTTGCAGCACTTGTTCCAGGATTTATTGTTGTAACAGTTATTTGGATTTTACGCTTAATTATAGAAAATACTTCTTTTGGCAGTATCCATAATATTGTAGGACAAATTTTACAGGAACCGCTTAGTGTACTTGGTGCTAGTCTTTGGGGCGCAATAATAGCAGTTATTCTCGTTCATGTTCTTTGGTCTTGTGGAATTCATGGTGCTACTATTGTTGGTGGTGTAATGAGCCCCGTTTGGTTGTCGTTAATGGATCAAAACCGAGTTGCTTTTCAAGCTGGGCAAGATGTACCAAATACGATTACGGCACAGTTTTTTGACTTATGGATTTATATGGGCGGTTCTGGTGCAACGCTTGCTCTAGTTGTCGGAATGTTACTATTTGCGCGAAGTCAACAATTAAAAAGTTTAGGGAGATTGTCAATTGCACCTGGTATATTTAATATTAATGAGATGGTAACTTTTGGTATGCCGATTGTGATGAACCCACTTTTACTAATTCCATTTATATTAGTTCCAGTCGTGCTAACAATTGTTTCTTACTTTGCAATGGAATGGGGATGGGTTGCACGTCCGAGTGGGGCCGCTGTACCTTGGACGACACCTATTCTTTTTAGTGGATATTTAGGATCGGGCGGGAAAATTTCAGGTGTTATTTTGCAACTTGTTAACTTTGCGCTAGCATTCTTCATTTATTTACCGTTCTTAAAAATATGGGATAAACAAAAACTGGCGGAAGAAAAGGGGGAGTAAAGAACTACAATGGATACGATAGAGACGAAAGCTTTTCATTTAATCTTGCATGGGGGAAACGCGAGAAGTTGTTCAATGGAAGCAATTGATTGTGCGAAGCGTGGGGAGTTTACAGAAGCTGAAGCTAAATTACAAGAAGCACTAGAGGAATTAAAGGAGGCGCACCGCGTACAAACGGAGCTTATCCAGAAAGAGGCTGGTGGCGAAAAGACCGAAGTTACTCTTTTAATGGTACACGCGCAAGACCATTTAATGAATGCAATTACGGTGAAAGAATTAGCGAGTGAGTTTGTAGAGTTATATAGGAAGATGTCGGTGGATGAATGAACCTTGCTTATGCAAGGTTTTTTTATTTCACTAAATAGTGGGTTAAAATAATGAATTATTTTTCATTGAAAAAGTTTTTTTAGTGTTTTTTCATATTAAACACAACTAGACGACTAAACACTAATCTATTTTCATACAGTTATGTGTTAAAAGCGTGTTGTTTTATAACACACTGTGTGTTTTTTGGACGACACACTAATTGAAAGCGTTAACACACAAAGAAAATGCTCGAAAAAGCACTGATTTTAGTGATTTTAAAAAGTTGGCACGCTAATTGCATTAATAAATAGCGTAAAGAAAAATAAATAAACATAAATTTTTTATACTACACAAGGGGGATTTTCAAATGAATATTTTATTATGTTGTTCAGCAGGGATGTCTACAAGTTTACTAGTTACAAAAATGGAAGCGGCTGCAAAAGCTCGCGGTCTAGAAGGAAAGATTTGGGCTGTATCTGGGGATGCAGTAAAAAACAATATCGACCAAGCAGATGTGTTATTACTAGGACCACAAGTTCGTTATATGCTCTCTTCAATGAAAACGCTTGCTGACGAGAAAAACGTTGGAATCGACGTTATCAATCCAATGCACTACGGCATGATGAATGGAGAAGCAGTTTTAGATCACGCATTAACACTTAAAAAATAATTAGGGGGGAAGCGAAATGCAAAAGTTTATTGCATTTATGGAGAAATATATTGTTCCTGTCGCTGGTAAAATCGGATCGCAACGTCACTTAGCTGCAATCCGTGACGGATTTATTGCAGTTATGCCACTTATTTTAGTTGGTGCACTGGCATCACTAATTAATGGTTTTCCATCTGAAGTTTTCCAAGATTTCATGAAAGGTTTGTTTGGTGAAACGTGGAAACAAGTCGGCGGCGGAATGTGGACTGGTTCTTTCGCGATTCTAGCACTAATCATAGCATTTACAACAAGTTATAACTTAGCAAAATCTTACGGCGTTGATGGTTTGTCAGCAGGTATTATTTCATTTGGTGCGTTAATTATTCTTACACCAACAACACCGAAAGAAGGCGGATTGAACTTAGCTTGGACAGGTGCACAAGGGTTATTCGTAGCAATTATTGTGGCACTCCTTGTTACTGAAGTATTCCGTTTCTTTGTACAAAGAAACATTACTTTTAAAATGCCTGATGGAGTACCACCAGCAGTTTTAAGATCTTTCGCAGCTATAGTTCCAGCATTTGTTATCTTAACAGTAGTTGCAGGTATTCAATTAGCAGTGAAATTATCTGGTACAAGTGTTCATGAATTTATTTTTAATACGATTCAATCACCACTGCAAAGTTTAGCAGGGACATTACCAAGTGCAATTATCATTGTAATCCTTGTTCATCTTCTTTGGTTCTTCGGTTTACATGGGCCTAATATCGTTGGTGGTATTATTGAGCCATTATACTTACCGGCATTAGAGAAAAATATGAATTTATTCAAAGGTGGTACATCTGCATTTGATGTTCCAAATATTATTACAAAACCATTCTTTGATACTTTCGTATACCTTGGTGGTTCTGGTGCGACATTAGCATTCTTAGTAGTGGTATTACTCGTAGCAAAAAGTGCACAATTACGTGGTGTATCTCGCTTATCAATTGGACCTGGTGCATTTAACATTAACGAACCAGTAATATTTGGTACACCAATTATTTTAAATCCAATTTTATTCTTACCTTTTATCCTAACACCAATTGTATTAGTAATTACTTCTTATACAGCTATATCTATGGGGTGGGTACCAAAAACAGTTGTGATGATTCCATGGGCAACACCACCAATTATTAGTGGTTATCTTGTAACAGGTGGACATATTTCTGGTGCAATTCTACAGTTATTCAACTTTGTAATTGCAATGGTAATTTATTATCCATTCGTTGTGTTATGTGACCGTTCAGTTGTTCGTACTGAAAAAGCAGCAGCGCAAGGTAATAGTAATTCTTTACCTATGTAACATAGTAATTGTTCTCATAGACAACGATACCTGTGAGAACAATTACCTTTATATCATGTTCAAAAAGATGAAAAACATCTATATGAACACTAAACTATCATTAATAAATTCATACTTTAATAGACATGTTCAAACTGAAGGGGTATTTAAATCGGTTGAACCTTATAGAGAGGGCGGTAATTATGATGACTACAGCAGAACAAATTCCATTCCAATTGATTTTAAATAGTGGTAACGCACGAAGCTTTGCGATGGAGGCACTTCAATTTGCCAAACAGGGGAAAATGGTAGAAGCAGATGAAGCGATGGTAAAGGCGAAAGAAGCGATTAATGAAGCGCATCATTTCCAAACAGAGCTCATACAATCAGAAGCAAGAGGAGAAAAAACAGAGGTTAGTGTTCTTTTAATTCACGCACAAGATCATTTAATGAATGCGATTACAGTAAAAGAATTAGCAGCAGAGTTTATCGATCTTTATAAAAAGTTTGAAGCGAAAGGGGAATAAAGCATGACTGGAATTAAAATTGCTACAATCGGCGGTGGATCTAGTTATACACCAGAGTTAATTGAAGGATTTATTAAGCGTTATGATGAGCTTCCTGTTCGTGAAATTTGGTTAGTAGATATTGAGGCAGGAAAAGAAAAGTTAGAAATCGTTGGTAACTTAGCGAAACGTATGGTGAAAAAATCAGGTTTACCAATCGAGGTTCATTTAACACTTGATCGCCGTGAGGCATTAAAAGATGCAGACTTCGTAACAACACAACTTCGCGTTGGTTTATTAGAAGCACGTGCAAAAGATGAAGCAATCCCGTTAAAATATGATGTAATCGGTCAGGAAACAAATGGTCCTGGTGGTCTATTTAAAGCGTTGAGAACGATTCCTGTTATTTTAGATATTTGTAAAGATATGGAGGAGCTCTGTCCGAATGCATGGTTAATTAACTTTGCAAATCCAGCTGGTATGGTAACAGAGGCTGTCCTTCGTTATACAAATATTCAAAGAGTAGTTGGTCTATGTAACGTTCCAATCGGAATCCGCATGGGTCTTGCAAGATTACTTGAAGTAGATGCAAGTCGTGTCCACGTTGATTTCGCAGGTTTAAATCATATGGTATACGGACTAGACGTATACTTAGATGGCGTAAGTGTAATGGATCGTGTGTTAGAGCTTGTGACAGATCCAGAAAAGCAAATTACGATGGAAAATATCGCAGCGCTTAACTGGGAACCAGACTTTATTCGCGGCCTTCGTGCAATTCCATGTCCATACCATCGTTACTACTACAAAACACGTGAAATGTTAGAAGAAGAGAAAGAGGCTTCTGTTGAAAAAGGTACACGTGCAGAAGTAGTAAAACAATTAGAAAATGATTTATTTGAGTTATATAAAGACCCGAACTTAGATATTAAACCACCACAATTAGAAAAACGTGGCGGAGCTTATTATAGTGATGCAGCATGTAGCTTAATTACGTCTATTTACAATAATAAAGGTGATATCCAGCCTGTTAATACACGAAACAACGGAACAATTGCAAGCTTGCCACATGATTCAGCTGTTGAAGTGAACTGTATTATTACGAAAGAAGGTCCAAAACCAATTGCAGTTGGAGACCTTCCAGTACCAGTTCGCGGTTTAGTACAACAAATTAAATCATTCGAGCGCACAACAATTGAAGCTGCTGTTACAGGGGATTATCATAAGGCGCTGCTTGCTATGACAATCAATCCACTTGTACCATCAGATACAGTTGCAAAACAAATTTTAGATGAAATGTTGGAAGCACATAAAGAATATCTTCCACAGTTCTTTAAAAAGGTAGAGAAGTAAAAGCGGCGCTATTTAGCCCGCTTTTTTTATTCTATTAGGAGGTATTATGATGATTAAGTTAATTGTAAATGCAGATGATTTCGGTCTTACAGAAGGTACAAATTACGGCATTATTGATGGGCATATAAATGGACTTGTAAATTCAACGACGATGATGATGAATATGCCAGGAACAGAGCATGCGGTACGCTTAGCGAAAGAGTATAACCTACTCGGAGTAGGCGTACATCTCGTATTAACAGCAGGGGAACCACTTCTTGGAGACGTACCATCACTTGTAGGTAGCGACGGATCGTTTCATAAACAAAGTGTTGTAAGGGAAGGGAATATAAATCCAGAAGAAGTTGAGAGAGAGTGGACTGCTCAAATTGAGAAATTCCTATCTTACGGATTAACACCAACTCATTTAGATAGTCATCATCATGTACACGGATTACCGATCTTACACGATGTTCTTGAGAGATTAGCAGCTAAATATAATGTTCCAATTCGTCGTTGTGGGGAAGATAGAGCGGTGCATCCATTTTCTGATGTATTTTACAGTGACTTTTATGCGGATGGTGTGACGGAAGATTACTTTGTGAAGTTAAAAGAAAGAGTACAAGGTGAACAAACGGTAGAAATTATGGTTCATCCAGCTTATATTGATCCAGAGCTTGTGAAGCGTTCTTCTTACGTAATGGATCGTGTGAAGGAATTGCGTATTTTAACAGAGAGCGAATTACCAGAAGGGATAGAACTTGTGAAGTTTTAATAGAAAAACGACGGCTACATCATGCCGTCGTTTTTTATTTATAAAATGGATAGAGCATATCCGCCAAATGCCCCGAGTATAACGATAACCCAAGGTGGTGTTTTCCAAAAAGCTAGTAAGCAAAAAAGAAGCGAAGCGAAAACGAAATCTGAAGCATTCATAACTGTACTCGTCCAAATGGGATCGTAAAAAGCGGCAATTAAAATACCGACAACAGCGGCATTGACTCCAAGTAGTGCGCCTTGTATGAATGATATTTTTCTCACGCTGTTCCAAAATGGTAAAACACCAATAACGAGTAAGAAAGCAGGGAGGAAAATCGCAATTGTTGCGAGTATTGCCCCAATCGTCCCGTTTAACACTGCTCCTATATACGAGGCGAATGTAAATAGTGGTCCTGGTACTGCTTGTGTTAATCCGTATCCAGCTAGGAACTGTTCTTTCGTCATCATGCCGTTTTGTACGAACTCACCTTCAAGAAGGGGCAGCACGACGTGTCCTCCTCCAAATACAAGTGCGCCAGAGCGATAGAAACTATCAAATAAAGCGATGTAATAAGAGAACGGTCTTAATATTGGTAGCAGTAGTAAGAGTCCAAAGAATAAGACGAGACAAGAAACTGCTATCTTTTTTGAAATAGGTACTTTTATATGTTGAGATTGGCTAATTGGTTGGTTGCGATATAAAAACCAGCTGATAAAGCCACATATTATAATGAGGATCACTTGCGTCCAGCTACTTGGCCATAATAAGGCGATTGCGGCAGTTACAATCGCAATCGTCGCACGGTTGCGATCTGGAGTTAACTTTTGCGCCATTCCCCATATGGCGTGAGCGACAATAGCGACTGCTACAAGTTTTAGTCCATGAATCCAGCCAGCACTCCCAAGATCGAACTGATTAAGGAATGAGGCGAAGAAAACTAAAACAAGGACAGACGGTAAAGTGAATCCAATCCATGAAATAATAGCTCCTAAAAGCCCGCCCCGTAATAATCCAACCCCCATACCGACTTGGCTGCTGGCAGGGCCAGGAAGGAATTGACACAGTGCTACTAAGTCTCCATAACTTTTTTCATCCATCCATTTTCTTTTTTGCACGTATTCGTGGTGGAAATAACCAAGATGAGCGACAGGACCGCCGAATGAAGTAATTCCTAATTTAAATGAGACGAGAAAAATCTCTAATAATGTGTGAAAGGTGTGTTTGTTTTTTTTCAAAATAACCTCCTAGAATGTTTTTGCTATGTGCATTATACAAGAAGTGGTAAAGCAAAAGGAACAAATCTAATGTAAAGATTTTGTGAATCTTTTCTTTGTAATTAAAATTGAAAAAGTCATAAATGATTATGTCTAAACCATAAAGTAGTAGAAGTAGTGCTGGGAAATTTATATAAGGAGAATGCCTTATGACAACACATTTCTTTGCCAGGTTAACAGGTAAGAGGGAAGTGCCTCCTGTAAATACAGAAGCTTTTGGGGTAGCAGAGTTTATTTTTAGTGATGATTTAACGAAATTGCATTACAGAGTAATACTAAAAAATATAGAAAAGGTTACATCGTGTCAAATTCATTTAGGGAAGTCTACTCAAATTGGTCCTGTTGTTTTATATTTGTATGGTCCACTGGAGCAAGGGATTAGCTTGAACGAGGGAAGTATTACTGGTGTAGTGAATGTGGAGGATTTTGAGGGACCTTTACAAGGGAAATCATTTGTACATTTACTTCAAGAAATTATTCAAGCAAATGTATATGTTAATGTCCATACGAAATCACAAAAAAGAGGAGAAATAAGAGGGCGAGTTAGAAAAGTAAAGAAATAGAGGAAAAGGCTGTCCATATGTTGGAACAGCCTTTTCTCATTATATAAGGTGCTAGTTTTAGCAATTATTGTCGGTAAATCGATATATTTTGAAAATCGCTGATATAATCTGAGTTGCGCCGATATATTTTGAAAATCGCTGATATAATCTGAGTTGCGCCGATATATTTTGAAAATCGCTGATATAATCTGAGTTGCGC
>Ga0164241_10000539_pt1 | contig 66024 bp, 47 predicted proteins | sample OricomyardsoilBY_FD_108780 | JGI IMG/M metagenome (GOLD analysis project Ga0164241, IMG submission 108780) | Backyard soil microbial communities from Emeryville, California, USA - Original compost - Back yard soil (BY) | ecosystem: Environmental > Terrestrial > Soil > Unclassified | place: USA...
ATGACTTCAACAACTTGCTTTCCGTAATCCTCGGTTACACGACCTTAGTGATTGCCGAGTTGAGGCCCGGCGAGCCCGTGCGCGCCGATATCGAGGAAATAGAGCAGGCTGGGCGACGAGCCGCCCAGCTCACGCGCCAGTTGCTGGCATTCAGTCGTAAGCAGATCTTGCAGCTCGTGGTCTTGGATCTCAATGAGGTGGTGACGAACATGGAACGGATGTTTGCGCGCCTGATTGGTGAGGACGTTCAGGTGTCCGTGCTGGGGGCGCGTGATCTCGCTAAGATCCACGCTGATGCCGGTCAGGTCGAGCAGATTCTGATGAACTTGGTGGTCAACGCGCGCGACGCGATGCCCGCGGGCGGCAGGCTGACGATCGAAACGGCGAACATCGAAATCGACGCTGCGTACGCGGCAGCGCATTTGGGAGTCAAGCCCGGCTCATACGTAATGTTGGCAGTAACGGACACCGGGACCGGGATGAGCCCAGACGTGCGATCACGAGTATTCGAGCCATTTTTTACGACCAAGGGTGAAGGCCGCGGCACTGGTCTCGGGCTCGCAACGGTGTTCGGGATCGTCAAGCAGTTGGGGGGCCACATCTGGCTCTACAGCGAGGTAGGGGCGGGCACGACGTTCAAGATCTACTTCCCGAAGAATGACCAGGACCGCAGCGACGTTCAGATTCCGTTGAGTGAACCCGCCGTATTGACTGGTTCCGAGACCATCCTGCTCGTGGAGGATGAGAAGCAGGTTCGAGAGTTGGTGCGTACGGTCCTCCGCCGCAACGGATACAATGTGCTCGAAGCACAGAGCGGTGGCGACGCTCTGCTGACCTGTGAACAGTACGCGGCGAAGATCCACCTGTTGATCACCGACGTCGTGATGCCTCGGATGAGTGGAAAACAATTGGCAGAACGGCTCGCGCCGCTCAGACCCGCGATGAAGGTATTGTATATGTCGGGCTACACCGACAACTCCATCGTGCATCACGGCATTCTAGATTCCGGCATCTCGTTTCTGGAGAAACCAATCACGCCCCCAGCGTTGCTCCGCAAGGTGCGCGAGGTGCTGAATGATTCGCGGAGTATGCCCGCACCAAAAGCCTGACCGTGCTCCAGCCGCGGGTTTACGCCTGAGGGACCGTCATGCGACACGAGCGGGGGGTCGTGGAGCTTGCAATCCGTCGCGTAGCTTTGGGGGGCTCAGCGCAAACCGAGGCGCGGTTTGCATCCCAGCCGAACATGCCCACGGCCCGCTTGCAGGCGTGCACACGTGCACGGACAACCCGTGATCTTCGACGGTGAATCGCCATTGTCGTACCAACCGCCGTTCGGGTTTTTGGCGGACGCCGCGAATAACGGAATGCTCGGGACTTCCTCTGGGCGCCGGAGGCTGGCGTACAGGCGACTTGCACGTTCGTGGCGTCGAGCTTCTGCCGTCGGGGGGAAGTTGGTACTCGCAGGCGAGCGCCCGATTGGTGATGTTGCTCAGCGCCTCGACGAACGTGGCGGTCACGTCGCCCGCGTCGGTTAGATGCGAGTCGTCCGCCGGGGGCCGCCTGAGGGGCAGCCTATTTCCCGACGAAGGTCGTGACGCTCATGCTGTCGAGCGCGGCACTGAAGACACCGCCGCTCACGGCGATCGCCGCCTTTGCGGTGAGGCTATCGCTCGCAGACGTCACGTACGGCGTCATCATGGTCGGCGCTGGAGTGCCTCCAGCAATCGCAATCGGCACTGAGGCTGCGGCGCTACCCTTGTTGATCGCCACGACCACGACCGTGCCGTCGTCACCTGTGTAAGCCGAAAGCAGCACGTCCGTGGGTACGGCGCCCGTGATGTCTACGCGCGTGAAGCCTGGTCGCACGAACTTGCTGTAGTTACCCAGCGTGTAGCAACGCTTGGTCAAAGCACTCGAACCCTTGATCAGCAACCCTTCGTTGTCGCCACTCGCCTCGTACCACCAATAGAGCCAGGCAGATGCTTCACCGACGGTCAGCGCCGAATGAATCCAGCCTGCGACGGCGATGCCGTTCTTGATGTCGGTCGATGCACCTTGTTCGGGCCAATACATGACGCCAGAGACTTCGGTCTCCCAAATCGGCTTGGTTCGCTTGCCGCCGTCGACGTCGGCTGGCCACGCTTCGGCCTTTTGCGTGTCGTACTCGTGCGTTCCGATGATGTCGATCAGCGACCACGCGGTCGCGTCTTTGGCGAGCCAGTGGCCATAGTCGTAGCCGGCGCCTTGCGCGCAACTGCTGGAGCAACCGGTCGTGCTAGGAGTGTTGCCAAAGCAGCCGCACTTGAAGGGGTCTGAGCTGTTGGGATGGCCGTCGACCGTCGAGCCAGTGGCCGACATGTTGCTCCAAAGGTGGATCCACTCAGAAGGTTCGGGGGCGATGAATTTTACCGGCGGGTTCAGCGCTTTGATCTTGGGTCCCAGCACTTTCACCCACTCGACAATCTCATTCGCGGTGAAGACCATCGAGTCATAGTCGCCGTTGCAGGGTGGCCCGATGGTCGAGCCGCAGGACGCGAAGTCAGGCTCATTGCCCGCCGCGATGGCATACAGCCCTTGAGCCTTGGCAAAGTTCGCGATCGTAGTGGACCACGAATCGTAACAACTCTTGAGCAGGTGCCCGCCCTTGGTGGTGGTGCCGTTGTCCTTGCAGTTGCCGGCTGCAGTCCACGGTGAGGCGATCACCTTTGCCTTGTAGCTCGCAGGAGGGAGAACGCCGTTGAGCTTGCCGTTCGAGTCCATCGCCACACGCACGATCGAGAGACCGAGCCCGTTTTCTCCCGTACCGAAGAATGTGTCCCAGTTCACCGACGGATTGCTCAGGGCTGTGTTGAGACCGAAGCCATCGATGGGCTGAAGCTTGGTCGCTCGCTGAATGGTGACCGCGGTCGAGTTTCCGCCCGCTGTGCCGCCCGTCGCTCCGGCGCCAGCGCCGCCGCCCGAGCTGGAACCCGCGAGCCCCGCCGATCCGGAGGCTGCCGTGTTCGCCGCGCCAGCGGCTCCGTTGCTCGCGCCGCCCGCGCTTTGCCCGGCATTCGCCACCGGTGCGCCACCGGTGCCCGGCGTCGATCCAGCGCCGCCTAGGTCCATTTCGGCGCTGCCCCCATTCGCGTGCGCACCTCCCGTCGCAGGGGTGCCTCCGCTGCCATTCGCGTTGGCAGGACCCGCGGAGTTGCAAGCAGCAAGCAAGAGCGCGATCGCGTAGGTAAGGATCGAAAACTTAGTCATAGCCCACCCCTATTGTCGGCCTTGACCAGCGATTGTCAGATTATCAATCGGGCACCGACCATAAAGGTCGCGCTAGAAATTATCAGGGGCACCGCACAGAGGCAGAGCGAATCGAATTTGGCTCGGTGCAAGCGATTGTGCGACGGAAATTCCGCTACTCGTACATTGCCCGTACACCCCATGAACCGACCGCGAACGTGGATCATCAACGCTAGCTGCGCCGTCGTGGCGGCTGCTTGCAGCACCGCGCCCAACGATGCTCACGACGGTTTTTCGGGCAGCGCCGGCAGTGCGTCTAGCGCCGGGGGTAGCCCCTCAGGTGTTGGCGGCCGAGGCTCCGCGAACGGAGGCAGCGTGAACGCCAGCGCCGGTAACTCTGCGCCAAGCGGCGTAGCAGGCTCTACTGGCGGAATGTTTCCGGCTGGAGTGGGAGGCGCGATGTCTGCTTCGTCCGCGGGCGCCGCCGGCGCGACGGGTGGGGGCGCGACTACTGGCAACGCGGGAGCTGCGGGATCCGCCGGAGCCGCACCGGTTTCGAATACTCTCGTCACGTCCGCTGCGGGCGCTTACTGGAAGACCAGCACTTGGTCGGACGGAACGGGCACAGCCACGGTCACTGTCGACGCTACCAAGACTTATCAAACCTGGGCTGGTTTCGGCGGCGCATTCAACGAACTGGGCTGGAGTTACCTCAGCACCAAGGCGCTCCAGGACCAGGCCATCCAATTGCTGTTCGGCACTGATGGCTGTCACTTTGCGTGGGGTCGCATTCCGATTGGTGCCAGCGATTACGCCACCGATCGCTACACATTGAACGAGAACTCCGGCGACACGGAGATGAGCAAGTTCTCGATCGATCGCGACAAGCAAAAGCTGATTCCCTACATCAAAGCGGCGCAAGCGGTGAGGTCCGATCTGCGCTTCTGGGCCAGCCCGTGGACGCCGCCGACCTGGATGAAATCGAGCCCGTACCAGAGTCCGGGCAACCCAGTGAATGCGTTCGACGGCGGGTCGATGAAGAGTGATGACGCGACGCTGAAGGCTCATGCGCTCTACCTCGTGAAGTTCATCAAGGCGTACGCGGAGCAGGGCATCAAGATCGACTACGTGGCTCCACAAAACGAGCCGAATTACTCCCAGAATTACCCTTCCGCAATTTGGGCCCCGAGCACGTTTACGACCTTCATTGGCAAATATCTTGGCCCCAGCTTGGCCAGCGAAACGCCGACGACCCAGCTCATGCTCGGCACGATGTCGAACGCCAACAGCAACGCCGACGTCGCGGTGGCGAACGCGGTCTTGGCGGACGGCACAGCCAAGAGCTTCGCAAAAGTGATCGGCGTGCAGTGGGGCATGTCGGACGCTGATCAGATCACCAACCTGCAGAGTAAGGGCCCAGGCATTCCGATCTGGCTCTCAGAACACAAGTGCGGTGGAAATCCGGGCTCGAACGTGGCCGCGGCACCGAATGATTTGAGCTACGCCAAGGACAGCTGGGGCTACATTCGAGACGCGATGAAGCGCGGCCTCAGCGCGTACAACGCTTGGAACATGGTGCTCGACAAGGGCGGCAAAGGCATCGACAACACCCGCGTGTGGGCGCAGAACGCGCTGCTCGTGGTGGACAGCGGGCAGATCACCCAAACTCCCGCGTACTACGTTTTTCGCCATTTTTCGCAATACGTCGTCCCCCAAGCCAAGCGCATCGACGCCACGGGCGGCGACGCTGTGGCGTTCAAAAACCCAGACGGCAGTCTGGTGGCGATCATGTACAACAGCGGAGCGGCGAACAGTAACTACGTGGTGTCGATCGGTGGCAAGAGCTTGCAATTCGCGATGCCAGCGAGCGGTTGGGCGACGATGCGCTACACGCCCTAGTGCTCGCGCTTCCGCACGAACGAGGAAATAAGAGCCGGCCCTGGGAGGTCACCAAGGCCGGCTAAGCGGTGATTTTTAGGGTTGCCCAGCCGTGGCTCGGAACCTCGAATTGATAGAGCGCGCTGCCCACAGCGACTGTCATCTTCTTCGACGAGCTAGCGCCATTGTAGATCTCGGCGACGATGCTCCCGTCAGGGTTCTTGAAGGCGAGCGCGTCCTTGCTGCCGGCGACCGCAATACGAGTCGCGCCAGACGCGATGTACTGAGAGTAGTGCCGGAAGGCGTAGTAGGCTGCCGTCGCAGTCAGCGTCTTGGCTGAGCGATCGACGACCAAGAGCGCGTTTTGCGGCCAATTGTCGAGGCTCATGCCAGTGGTATCGAGCACCATATTCCACGCGCTGTATGAGTTGACGCCAGAGACGATCCAATCCCGGATCAGTTGCCAGCTCTCCTCTCCGTAGAGATGATCATTCTGGGGCTTCTTCGAGTCGTACCTCGTCTTGTCCCAGTAGGGGCTGTCGAAATTGTAGTTGCCGCAGCGGTGCTCCGTTTGCATCACCGAGCCTTTGGCCGCCAAGGTGGCGACGGCACTCTGCAGGTTCCATTGCACGCCAAAGCCTTTGACGTACTTCATCGCCGCATCGTCCTTTGCTGTCGCTAGGGCGATGTTCGTGTCGTCCGGGTCCTTCGACATCGTGCCGCACCAGACCTCAGTGGTGAGATTCCGCTGAGCGAGCGTCGGGCCCAGGTAAGTCTTCATGAAGTCGATGAGCAGCGCCTGCGTCCAATGGACCCTGGCGTAGCCGGGCTCGTTCTGTGGCTGGATTGCCTCGATCTTGAGCCCTTCCTTCGCGTATTCTTCCACGAAGCGCGCCATGTACAGGGCATGGGCGCCGAGCGTCTGTGCGTCGCTCTTCATGTTCTTGGAGCCGTCCATCATCCAGCTCGGAACGACCCAGGGACTCGCCCAAAGGTGCAGATCTGGCTTGGTCTTCAGCGCCTCCTTGATGAACGGGATGAGCTTTTCTCGATCGCGCGCGATCGAGAACTTATCCATCGCATAGTCGCCAGCGGTCTCGTCGAGCGTGTACCAACTCATCGAGTAGTCGCTGGCTCCGAGTGGAAGTCTGCCGTACGCGAAATTAGCGCCGTCTTTCGCGTCGAAGAGTAGTTTGATGGCTCTCGGGATCTCGGCGCTCACCACGGAGAGGGCATCCCAACCCATCTCGTTGAAACAGCCACCAAAGCCATCCCAGCGCTGGTACTTCGTGTCCGCGTCCACGCTCAGATCGGCAGTGCCCGTCGTCAGGCGCGTGACTGGGCTCCCTGTGTTCCAATACGCATTCGCCGCAGAGGTTACGAGTTCGGGGAGTGTCAGCATACCGGGCGTGCCAGCGCTGCTGGGTGAGGCGCCGCCGACCGTGATCTCGGCGCCGCCGTTCTCGGTGCCGCCAGTGTCGCCGTTTCGGCCCGCATCCGCGCTTGGGGTCCCTCCCGCACCGGCGAGACCGCTGACAGCATCCGAGTTGCCGCCGACAGAGCTGCCACTGCTGCCGCTCATTGCGCCCGCGCTCGAAAGGCCGCCGCTAGCCGTCGAGCCTCCATTCTGCGCCGCCGTCGAGCTCGGCTGTGAGGCGCAGCCAGCAGCGCAGCAAGCCGCTAGAACCCAAACCAAGCAGGTACTCGTCGTGTTCATTGGCTTGCTGCTTTCTGAGGGTACGGGTTGTGGGGACTAGATGCGTTTCTGCGGCGCGCCGCGGTAACTCGCTTGGTGGTGAGACGCGCGGCGCGTCGCACTGTGCAATGTCTCAGTAGCGCTGCTTCCGTCGCTGAATCCGCGTGCCCTCAAAAATAGCCGCCGACTTTTCTCGGACAAACCGGACCTGCTCGCGACAGTAAGAGCCATCAGCTCAAACGCGGACATTTTCGCGAAGCCGAATTGCGATCGTGAATCGACAACGCTCCGAGGAAGCGATGAAGCGCATCTTCAAGGCTCAATTACTAGTCACGGGTCTCTCTTCCTGGCGGCCGCAGCTCGTACGGACAGCGTTGCTGGCAGCGATGCACCTGGCGGCACTCGGGTGTTCGTCGCACGCCCCCGACGCTGGAGGACCGTCGGGAAGCGCAACGCCGGGCGCATCCGGCTCCGGGGCTGGCTCGGGCACGGGTATGGGCGGCTCACTGCCGGGGGACGGCAGTGGTGGAGCTGGTGGTGATCCATACGCGATCCCCGCGTCTCCCCCCGCCGCTGTCTTGGTAGCAACGCCGCGGATTGCGCGTCTGAGTCGGCAACAGTGGTCGAACGCAGTGCGCGATCTCTTGAAGCTCTCGGACATTGCGGAAATCGACAGCAACGTATCGGGCGACGCGTTGATCGGCTTCGACGACGAGGCAGAGTCCTTGTTCGTCACCGAGCAGTTGCGCTCACAGTTGTTCGACGCTTCGGAGAAGTTGGCGGACAAGGTCACGAGCGACGCCACGGCGCTCGCTCGCTTGGTTCCGACGGACGCGGCAACGGAGGCTAGTGCTCGCGCCAAAGCGTTCGTGACTGCCTTTGGTCGGCGCGCGTTCCGCCGTCCGCTGACGGACGCGGAAGTGACGACGCATGTCGCGTTGTTCAATCAGGGCCCAACCCTGTATCCGGGCGTCGATGCGTTCAAAGCAGGTGCGAGTTTGGTGATCCAAGCGATGTTGCAATCGCCGCACTTTTTGTATCGCACCGAACTCGGAACGGTGGCTCCCAGCGCAAGTCAGGTCGCATTGAGCGATTGGGAAGTGGGCGCGAAGCTCGCGCTGGCCGTCACGAACACCATCCCGGACGATGTGCTCCTGGCGGCTGCGGCGGCTGGAAAGCTGCACGAGCCGAGTGACGTGTCTGCTCAAGCCGAACGGCTGCTGCAAGGAACCACCGGCGCGGTGGGCCTCAGTAACTTCAACCTTCAGGTTTATCGCCTGGGCACGTATGACGGCATCACCCGAGATGCCGCTGTTTTTCCGGATTTCAAGCCGGATGCGCCGACGGCGATGAAGCAGGAGGTGCTCCAGTTCCTCTCCTGGCTGTTCAGAGAGAACCGCGGCGTCAAGGACTTCTACACCACACCGATGGGATTCGTGAACTCGCTCTTGTCCCCGCTCTATGGCGTGACGGGCAACCCTTCGAGCGATCCGACGATGCTCACGAAGGTCGACCTCGACCCGAGCCAGCGCTCCGGTCTGCTCACCCAAGCGGGCTTCTTGTCATCGTACCTGTCCGTGGGTAACGAACCCGACATCATTCATCGGGGTGTGTTCATCGCCCAACGGCTGCTGTGTAAGACGTTGCCGCCTCCTGATCCGCGAGCGGCAGCGACGATGCTGCCCGATACGCCCGGAATGACCAATCGCGAACGCGTCGAGATGACGACAGGGAAGGGGACCTGCGGTCAGGCGTGCCACGGGCGATTGTTCAACCCGCTCGGGTACGCGTTCGAAAACTACGACGCGATCGGCAAATATCGCACGACCGACCAAGGAAAGCCGGTGGACGCCGCGGACAGCTACACGTTCGACGGAGAGCTCAAGAGCTTCAAAAATGGTGTGGAGCTTTCACAGTTGATGGCGGACGCGAAAGAGACGCACGCCTGCTACATCCGCAACATGATGACCTACCTGCGTGGTCGGGAGGTCGATAGCACCGAGGAGGAGACGGTGGATTACTTCGCGCGCCGTTCTCGCGCGGGAATGACTCTGCACGATCTGGAGCTCGCGCTGGTGACGAGCGAAGCGTTCCTCAACCGCCTTCAATGAGCCAGAAAAGAGACGCGATGAACAAGCTGCAGCCGCCACAGGTCAATCGTCGAACGGTCCTTCGGGGCGCGGGAGGGCTCATGCTAGGGCTACCGCTGCTCGAGACCTTCTTGCCGCGCAACGCTGCCGCGCAGGATGCACAGCGATCGCCGTTCGTCCTGATCGTAGTCGGTGACAACGGCGTGGTTCAAGCTGGCGTTAACCTGAGCGTTGGCTCTGAACCCGAAAAGTTTTGGCCCACCGCGACGGGCGCGTTGACCAAGGCCAGCATGACCGCGGACAAGGCCGCTCGCTCCACGGGCGAGCTGGCCGACTATGCGGAAAAGCTACTCGTGGTGCGAGGCATCAATCTCCCCTACAGCTCGAACGGCTGCTCCCATTCGGCCGCGGACGCGCAGATCCTCACCTCCGCGAAGATCACCTCCGGCAGTACCAACTGCAAAGCGATGGGGATCTCGGTCGATACCGCTATTGCCAAGGCCAAGAACCCCGCCGGACGAGATCCGCTCGTGCTCCACGCGGGCATGTTCTCGCCCGGTGGCACGGGTTTCGATATTCCCGGTTACGTCTCGTACGTCACGCCGCAGCAGCCACGCGTGTACATCGACTCGCCGTACAAAGCGTATCAAACGATCATCGGCGCGATCGGCAAGGGCGGCTCGGGAACATCAGCTGAAGCCCAGGCCCTCGTGCAGCGAGCCGCACGCAGCAAGAGCATCAACGACATCTTGCGCCCCCAGATCTCGACGCTGCTCGCGCGCACCGATCTCAGCACGAGTGATCGCGCTCGGCTCGATCAACACCTCACGGCGATTCGAGACATCGAAGTCAAGATGTCGACGACGACCTACAGCATCCCCGACGCCGACGTCGCAACGATGAAATCGATGGATCCGAAGCCGTACGATCAATCGACTCGCGACGCTGGGGTGAAGCTGTTCATGGAGCTCATGGCGTTTTCCGCGGCAGCGGACTACAGCCGCGTTGCGGTGCTGAAGATCGGCGATCGCATTGACGACCACGTGTACACCCACAACGGTCAAACCGCGAAGTTTCACGACGTCTCCCATCGGCAAGTCCCGAACGCGGTCGACTTCCATCACTACATCGACCGCCTGATGCTCAATTACTACAAGCATCTGCTCGACACGTTGTCGACCTACGATACGCCGACAGGATCGCTGTTCGATCAAGGCGTGGCGATCTATTGCAATCAATGCGCGACGGGAGCTCACTCCTTCAGCAACATCCCCTGGATTCAAGCCGGGACTGCCAACGGCTACTTCAAGAAAGGGCAGTACGTCGTCGTCGGCAACGGGCAGCAGCCCGGCGGTAGCCAGGACGGCAAGGGTGGTGATGGTTCAGTCTCGGGCGTGAACAAGATGTTGAACACGCTTCTGACGGCAGCAGGGGTGACGAAATCGAACGGTACCCCCACTGATGACTTTGGCGATTCGTCACTGTCAAAAGGGCTCTTCAGCGAGCTCAAGGCGTGAACGGTCAGCGGGCGACGGCGCGACACGCGCCGTCGCTGGATCAGGGCGCCGCCACGACCTTGATCATCACCACGCTATGGCTGGCTACGTTCGACGCGGTGTACGAGTCCGTAAACGACCCGAGATCCTTCGCCGCCCAAAGATCGCGCACTGACGCCGCACCGGTAGCCAACCCGATCTGACTCCACTGCACCGTGATCGAGGCGCTCGCCGAGCCCCGGTTGAACAACGCGACTGCGCGCCTGTTGCTGCCGGACAGCTCTTTCGACCACACTTCCAAGTTGGTTCCGGGAGTTGCGACCACGCGGCCTTGCTTGCCGAGCGGGTCTTGATCGACGGCGATGACCTCGGCGTTGGTCAGCGTGGCTTTGGTCGCTGCGCTCATCTTGGTCAGGTCGTTGCCTGTGATCAGCGGCGCGGCCATGATTGCCCACATGCTGAAATGGGCGCGACCTTCGACATCGTTCAAGCCGTTGCCGACTTCCAGCATGTCAGGATCGTTCCAGTGACCGGGCTCGGCGCCAGCGTATTGTTCCTTGTTGGCGTCGATCAGCCGGATCACTTCACTCCATTTGGCCGAGATGTCGAAGCCGACGCGCCACATGTTGGCTGTCTGCGGTAGATTGAGCGAGCAATTGGTCGGCGTGCAGAACGGGCCTTGGTCAGCCGGGTTGATGCTGTAGAAGATGGGGCGGCCCGTGGCTTTGAGCGCATCGCGCATCACGGCGAATGCGCTCAGCTGTCCTTGGCATTTGTCGTACTTCAGATAGTCGATGCCCCACGAGGCAAACGTTTGCGCGTCGATCGTCTCGTGACCCACGCTGCCGACACCTGCGGTGTAGCCGCCGTACAGACCGGCGCAGGTCTTCGTGTTGGGAGTCTCGTAGATGCCTATCTTCAGTCCCTTGCCGTGGATGTATTCGGCGAGCGCGGGGATCCCCGAGGGGAACTTGCTGGCGCTCCACTTCAACTTGCCGCTCGCATCACGACCATCCATCCAGCAGTCGTCGAGATTGACGTATTCGTAGCCCGCATCCTTCATGCCAGTGCTGATGAACGCGTCCGCCATGCTCTTGACGACGGTTTCATTCAAGCCATTGCAGTTGTAGGCATTCCAAGAATTCCAGCCCATGGGAGGCGTCGCGCCGAGCAGGGTTGGGCCAGCACCTCCGCTCGAGCCAGCGGAACCTGCGCTGCCGCCCGTATGCGTTCCACCGGTTCCGCTGGCTCCGCCATTCGACGCGCCTCCGGACGTGCTTCCAGCGCTCAGCAGCGCGCCGCCGTTGCCTGCGCTGACTGCGCCACCACTTGCGCCGAGCGTCCCACTCACCCCGGCTCCGCCACTACCTTGCGTGGCTCCAGCGATATTGGTGTAGCCGCCACCCGCTTTGCTGCCGCCGGCATTGATTGCGCCGCGGCTTCCTGCGCTCGAACTCGCGCCGCCAGTTACAGAGTCCGTCGAGGAGCCGCTCTCCGCGCAGCCCAAACCGATGCTCGCCACTGCGAGCGCAAGCCGCGAGCCACGAATGATCATCAGATTGCCCATCAAGGGGTGGTCCGGGCGCTGGTGGTGATGGTCACGGAGCCGCCCTTGAGCGATCCTGACGTCGCTTTCAGCGTGATGGTGCCCGCAGTGGTCGATGATTGGATGATCGCCAGCGCTTTACCGCTGAACGCCGAACGCGAAGTCCCCTTGTACGACTCGTGACTGATCGGATCGCCGTTGTCGACGCCCACGAGCGTGCCAGGACCTTCCAGAGAAAAGTCGATCTTGTTGCTTGCTTGCGGGACGAGCACTCCTTGCCCATCAGTCACGTCGACCTCGACGAAGGCTAGGTCGCTGCCATCCGCGTCGACAGCCGTGCGGTCGACTTTGAGCGCGAGGGACGCCGCCGCGCCTGCCGTCTGTACGGTGTCGTTCGCGACCACCGTGCCGTTCTTTGAGGCTTTCGCTTGCAGCGTGCCGGTCGCAAACGGCACAGACCAGAGCAGGTGTCCGGCGTTGGCGTGACCAGCAACGGGATCGACCGTTTTCGAGCCAAGCGAGGCGCCATTGAGGAACAGTTCGACGCTGTCGGCGTTGCTGTAGACAAACACTTGGACTGCTTTGCCCGCTGTCCAGCTGGTCCAATCCATCGGCACGATGTGCACCATGGGCGGGCCGTCGTAGTTCCAGCGACTCTGATAGAAGTAGAAGATGTCCTTCGGGAAGTTCGCGGTGTCGATGGCACCGAAGTACGAGCTCTTGGCGGGCCACTCATAAGGCGTGGGCTCGCCGATGTAGTCGACACCCGTCCAGATGAATTCACCCGCAACCCACGCGCGCGTGTTGACGTCGGTCCACGACTTTTCGGAGCTTGCGCCCCAACCTGCGACGTTGGTGTCGTACGAGGTCGCTTGGGTATTGTTGTTGTTGTAGATCCCTCGACTGCGAAAGGCCGAGGAGGACTCGCTCGCAAATAGCTTCCAGTTGGGGTGACTCTTGTGCAGCGAGTCGTAGAGATCCGCCGCATAGTTGATGCCGACGATGTCCTCCAGTCCGGCCGTGGTTTCGTCGAACGCCCAAGAGGCGAAAGCCTGGCCAATCACCCGCGTCTGATCCTTCGACTTTACGGCGGTGATCAACTGCTGGGCGGCGGTGTCGTCGGCCGCCTGTGGGATCTCATTACCGATGCTCCAGATGATGATGCTCGGATGGTTGAGATCGCGCGCCACCATGTCGGCGATGTCGGTCGCCGACCACTGCTTGAAGAACCGCGAATAATCGTGGGCGGTTTTGCCGCCGTACCACATGTCGAACGCCTCATCCATGACCAGGAAGCCCATGCGGTCCGCCAGATCGAGCAGCTCGGGCGCAGGCGGATTGTGCGACGTGCGCAGCGCATTGACCCCCATCTCCTTCAGCAATTGCAGTCGCTTTTCGATGGCGCGAGTGTTCGTGGCTGCGCCGAGACTGCCGAGATCATGATGCAGGCAGACGCCGTTGAGCTTCATCTTCTTGCCGTTGAGCGAAAACCCCGTATTTGCGTCGAAGGCGAAGCTGCGAATGCCAAAAGGCGTCGTGTAGCTGTCGACGACGGCATTGTTGACGCTCACGGCCGTGACCACGGAGTAAAGCGTCGGCGATGTGATCGACCAAAGCTTGGGGTTCGACAAGGTGGCTGTCTGGGTCACGTCAGCGCTCTTGCCAGCTGCAATGGCTTTCGCGGGACTCGTGACCTGCGCTACCTCGGCACCGGCAGCGTCGCGTAGCGAACTCGCGACGGTGACGGTTTGCTCGGTGCTCGCGCTGTTCTGAACGGACACGGCGATGTTGAGCGTGGCGCTCGTGGCCGAGATTTGCGGAGTCGTGACTCGCGTTCCAGTGTACGCCACGCGGACCGGATTTACGGTTTTCAGCCAGACATGGCGATAAATCCCGCTGCCCGAGTACCAGCGGCTGCTCGGCAACGTGTTGTTCACTCGCACCGCAAGCGTGTTCGATGCGCCCAACTTCGCATTCGGGGTGAGCTCGCATTCGAATGATGAGTATCCGTACGGACGAGCGCAAATCTGAGTTCCGTTCAGCCACACGGTGCTGTCCATGTACACACCGTCGAATTGAACGAAGAGTCGTTGTCCCGAACTCGAGGCAGGCGGCTCGAACGACTTTCGGTACCAGCCCACGCCACCATCGAGGTAGCCACCGCCGGAACCCGCGGGCGAGTTCTGATTGAATGGGAGCGAGATGCTCCAGTCGTGAGGCACACGAAGCCCGGTCCAAGACGAATCATCGAATGCGGGGGCTTGAGCGCCGCTGGTGTCGCCCAGATGAAACTTCCAATCGGCGTCGAAGCTCGTCGTGGTCGCTCGTGCGCCGTCGTAGCTATTGCCGGTACTGCGAGGAAGCATAGACGGTCCACTCCCGCTCGCGCCGCTGCTCGCGCCGAAGCTGGGCGCGCCACCCAGGCCACCGCTTCCGCTACTCGCGCTCGGTCCGTCACCGCCAGCGCTCGAACCTCCGCTGATCGCAGCCGCGCCCGCGAGCGCTCCTGCGCTACCAGCGCTAGGATTTCCGGGCCGACCCGCGACGCTCGCGTTGGGTTGGGAGCCAGCCGCACCCGCTGAAGCAGAGCCACTATTGCCGCAGCCGAGCAGCGCCGCGCACAGCAAAACTTCGCACCCACGCCGAACGGCGCAATCAATTGCCTTCTCACTCACAACTCCGGCAATGTCAGACTCTGCAGAGTTCCGTCGACTGTTCGAACTGCAGCGTCGCTATCGCCGCAATCATTGCAACATGGCGCGGATCGCTTCGTACATCGAACGCCCGAGGACGACGTAGCCTGCGTCATTCGGGTGCAAGTTGTCGGACATCAACGTGGTTCGATAACTCGAATCTTTGGAGAACGCAGCGTAGTTGTCGAGTAGGGCGACGTGCTTGCCGCTGGTTGCTCTTGCGTTCACCACGCCCGGCAACGCAGCGTTATACGTTTGCACCTTCTGATTGGTGCCGTCGTTGGCGATCGGAATGATGGTTGCCACAACTACGAGGGTGTCGGGCTGCTTCGTAGTGATATCGTCGATCAGCTTGCCGAGGCGTTTGGGTGCATTCGCAACGTCGACATTGCCATTGATGTCGTTGGTTCCGATCATCAACAGCACGATGTGCGGATGAAAGTTGCTGAGCGCTTGATTGGCAATGGAACCAGAGATCCCCGAATGTGCGGAATCGCTATCGATGGTGTATCCGCCGTGCCCCTCGTGCTTCTTCGGAAAAGTCTGGTTTTGCACCGTACTCGGGCCATTTTCGAGACTGCCCACGAAGGTAAGCTTCTTGCCGTTCTGCAGCGCTTGGCGGAACAGCTCGACGCGGTAACCGCCACCTGACGAACCAAAGCCTTCAGTGATGGAGTCGCCCAAGGGGAGCACGGCGCACGCGCTGCCGTTGCTCGGGCACGGGGAATAGTTGCTAGCCGCGCCCGCCGCACCAGAACTCCCGCCACCTGCGCCCGCGTGCGCTTCAGCTCCTCCGCTGGCAGTGCCTGCACTCCCGCTCGCGCCGCCAGCGGTGGAATTCGCCCCGCCACCCCCCAATCCGCTGCCTCCGGAGGCGGCACCGCCGTTCGTCAGCGCGCCGGCGCTGCCCGCGTTAGCCCCCGAGCTTCCGCTGTCACCAGTGAGACCTCCCCCGTTCCCTGCACCTGACGACCCGCTCGTGCCACCGACTGAAACGGCAGCCGTGCCGCCGAGAGCGGTATTGCCAGCGTCGGACGGAGCGCCGCTGCTCCCGCCCTGTTCACGTGGCTGCGCGGAGCAAGCCAGCAGGGCACACAGGACTAGCGAGCCAATTGCTACGCGCGGCACTGACATCATCATTGCCGCAGTATCGGCAACAGCGGATTTCCGTTGGGCGAAGAGCGGCGGGCCCTCGAGCACCCTCGCCGGAGTCGTGGCTTGCGCTTTTAGCCTCGAAACACGCCAACAGCCTCACAATGTCGGCTCGGCCCTATTTCCGTCGACTCAATTTGCGTTGTCCTGCGATCATGCGGGCGCGAGCGGATTTTGCGACGGAGTAAGAGCTCTTCCGCCATTGCTCCTGGGAATGAATGGTGGTCCTGGGGCGCGTCGACCGAGCGCCCTGCGATTCAGCCCTCTCGTTCCGGCACTCGGAAGGAAGTCGAATGATCGCGGTTGCTCTCAGTCCCAAAGCTCGCGCGCTGATCCAAGCGCATCGTGACGCGCGTCGCCCGACTGCCGAGGACCGGGAGAGAGTGGAGGCCGCCCTGCGCGCGCGCCTCGGTGCCACGGTGTTGCCACTGGACACGCCGGCTTTCCGCCCGCTGATGAGCGCCGGCATTCAACGTCGATTTGCGGGCGCTTTCGGGCTGTGTGTCGTGGGTTCGGTATTGTTTCTTACTGCGCGTCCGGAGGCGGCGCGCGAAAGGACCCCACAGGTACGTGACATGCCTGCCGAGGCCGTGGCGTCTGTCACGGTGACACCCATGCCGAGCCTGGCCACCCCATCGATCGAAGCGCCGGTGGCACCTCAACAGAAGACAGCCCTCATTGCCCCTCAGCGCGCTCGACCCAAAGCCGCTCCGACAGCGACGCCCCGGGACACGCTCGGTGAGGAGCTCGCTTTGCTAACTAGCGCCGCGAGTCAACTGAGCGCTGGGCAAGCCTCTGGGGCACTGCTGAGTCTTGATGAGCACCAGCGACGATTTTCGCATGGCGTCTTGACCGACGAACGCAAGGTAGCGAAGGCTCGCGCGCTGTGTATCCTCCATCGATTCGATGAGGGTCGCGCCGCACTGGCTCAACTCGGTGCCGGAACGCCTTCTGCGGCCCGCGTGCAAGAGGAATGCGACGCAGCTTGGACCCGGGCTCACACCGCTGAATTGTCACGCAAGGCCCTGAGTAACTAGCCAGCGCTCGCAGCAACCAGCGGATTCTTTATTGCTGAGCGGCGGATGCGGCGTCGCACAGCTGCTTGGCGCGCCCTGCGGCGGGTGATTGCGGAGCAAGCTGTGCGAGCTCCGCTCGTCCTTCACTGACGCGTTTCAACGTGCACAGTGCTTGCGCTCTGACTGCTCGTCGCTCGACGGTGAGCATGCCATTCGGGAACTTCCGTTGATGCTCATCGAGCAGCTTGAGCGCAGCCCCAGCACGGCCCGCTCGAAGATCACTGGTGGCTCGAGAGAGCAGCGCGACTTCTTGGGCGAGAGCATCCTGAGCAGGTGGAGCCGGTGCTTTCGGTTCAGCTGGCGGCTTCAGCGAGGTTGCAGGCGGTGGAGCGACCGGAGCTGGCTCTTCGACCACTGGCGCGATCTCTTCGGGCACTTCTGGCGGCGCGACGATCACGGGCGCGCTCGCGATGGGCGTTGTCAGTGATTGCCCGACATTCGGGCGCAGTAACCACAAGGTCGCTCCACCGACTAGCGCGGCACCAACCGTGAGCGAAGTCAGCAAACGCCAACTGCTGGTGGGAGGCGCCGGTAAGGGGCCAGGCTGCACAGGGCTCGCTGCTGGCGCGCCGAGCTGGGCGTCGAGCAACGCTTCGAGCCGCTCCATTTCACCCGCGGGCGGGCGCAATTCCTCATGCGCCTGCTCAATGAGTGCTCGAGCTTTCGGACTAAGAGCGGACATGAGCATCAGGTTCCCTTGGTCCGCGCTTCGTGGCGTGCCAACGCAGCTTCGAAATTTTGCCTTGCCACGCGAAGCCGAGAGTAAGCCGTATTCAGGGGGATCCCGAGAAGTTCCGCCGCCTCGGGCACCGAAAAATCTTCGACGTCCACCAGTGCAAAGATTTCACGCTTGGGCAGTTCCATCTGGTCGAGCAGTGACATGAGCAACTGAAAACCAGCGCTCCGCTCTGTATTTTCTAGAGGCGTCGGTTCTCGCGACAGCGCTTCCCCGTCCCCGGGCGGCCCGGAACTCGCGTCTGCGTGAGTTCGCTTCGCGCGGCGATGATTGCTCGCGGTGCGGCGAACGACGCTGTAAATCCAGCTGCGCAGCGATTCTCTCTTTTCAACGGTATACAGCTTGGCGTGCACCACGAGGAAGACTTCCTGAATCAGGTCATCCATCCCGCTCGGCTGAATCCCGAGGCGCCGAGCTGACGTCCACACGAAGTCGAAATACTCTCGGTAAACCTCCTTGAATGGCGGGATTTCAGAAGAGGTCGGAGCATGGTTCGGCACCGGAGGTTCACCCCCGGGGAAGCCAGCCGTTTCGATCGTGCGACCTGCCATTAGTTCAGCTCGTGATGCAGTAGCGGTACCCTGCGATCTCCGTCAGAAAATCCACTCTGCGCCAACGGTTAGGGTGGCTGCAGCTGGCGCGAGGCGCACCACTGAATCCACCTGAGACGCCGGCAGCTCTGAGTCCGGCGGGGGTGAAGCGGTGACTTCGGGGCGTGCGAGTTGCACCTCTCCGTCGAGCGCGGCAACCACACCGAACCAGGGTGTGATCAAAACGCGGGTTTGCGTTCCAATACCCAGAGCAGCCCAGGTGGCTGTCGATGTTCCGGAGGATTCGAAGGCGGGCCCGCTGCCGCGAACTGAAAGATGGTGCACCGATACGAGCGCGCACGGCGCGAATTCGAACTGAGTTCCAAAGATGAACCGGCAGCCGCGGGCGCCGACGGTGAATCGATTCAGCTGCACGTCGTAAGTTTGCCTAACGTGGCTCTCCGTCTCGTGTTGGGATGCCCAGAGCTTACCTTCCGCCAAGAAGCGCCAACGATCGAAAGAGAAGCCTAGGCCGGCTCCCGCGCCCAAGCTCGGTTGCGTCATCGGACCGACGCTTGCGGCGCCGAGCGGCGCCTGCAAAAGCACGCGCCAACGGCGCCGTGCTCCGGGTTCGACGTTCTTCGAAGACTTGTCTGGTGTGGGTTGGACCGGCGCAGCGACGGGCGCGGTCGGTGGGTTCTGCGGCGTCACACGCGGGTCCGTCTCCTGGGTGTCGCTCGATGAGGTCCCAGGGGTCGGTGCCGTTGCCGTGGCGCCTGCCAAGTCGCGCTCACTCAGCGGCTCCTCCGAGCTCAAGAGCAAGGCCAAGGCAACCGCGGCGGCGCCCGCGAGATCTTTGCAGGACTTGCCCTCGATGTTTCGAACCGCAGCCAGATTGCCGTAGTGGATCTCGAGCCGCAGGCGAAACACCCCGTCGCTCGGTTGCGTGACCGTGGCGTCCGCACGCAACGTGTTGGGAGTTGCTCGCGTAGCGCCAGCGATTTTTCGCACGCGAGCGAGGACCGTGTCCGAGCTTGGGCAGCCTTCGAGCGCGTTCCACGAAAGCTCGATCGGAGCGGTGTTTTGCGCGTTCGAGCGCCCAGAATAGAGCATCCCGGAAGCACACAAGAGAACCATCGCGACTCGCCTCAACGCTCGCATCCGCTTACGGGGTCACACAGAGAGGATTTCGCGTTGCGCTGATCGACACGTCGTCGACGAACAGACTGGAGTCTGCGGGCGTGGCCTCCCCAGCCCAATCGCCGAAGTACCATTGAGTAAATTTCGAAGCGTCGGACTTCAAGTTCTTCTTTTCGAAGAGCAGCTCGCAGTCTTGGTACAAGGCGATCTCGCCGGTGGCGTCCGCGCGGCGCTTCAAAAACAGCTCGATGTGAAACCAGCTGCCGATCGGGACGGCTATGCGCGGGTCCTCGGTCCTGCGGTAGTTTGCGAAGCCCGACGGTCGGTCGAGCACCATCAGTTCCCACTGGCCGTCTTGAGCACCCTTGCCCAAGGTGACGTCCCACAGATCGTGCTGCGAGTCCGGGTCGTCACCCCCCTGGAAGTGCCACAAATTCCAGGCGACGTTCACGTCCTTCAGCGCCTCGGGAATGTAATACCAGGCACCATAGTATGCGGATTCCGGCAGCTCGCCTTGGCGCACGCAACGAGTTTGATTCTGCTTGTCGCCAATCACCTTGAATTCAGCGGCGAACTGCCCGCCAGGTCGGTGCGGCTCGCTGACCAGAACGTACGGCGCGTCGCCATAGCAATACCCGGGGCCTGACTGCTGCAGGTAATCGCAAAATCCCTCTTCGAAGCCGTCCGACCAGGGGATGGGCACCGGGTCAGTCTGTGCTGGAGATTGCGTGCCCCTGTCTGAACCTGCGTCAGGTGCGCACTGCCACCCACCCGCGTCGAGCTTGGGCGCGCACGCGCCCAGCATAGGCCATGCAGCCAATACGGATAACGAGCCCGCGCGCGTGACCCGGCACAAGAACGCAACAAGCATGCGTTGGCTCCGCTTTTCAAAGCAGCGTCCTCTAAACGGGAAAGCCCACGGACCCACGACTATTCTCGAGTGTTGAAGGAGTGACCGCGATGCGTGGCAGGGAGGCTCCCGGGCCACTTCCGCGATGCGGCACAAATCGCGACAACTGATGACTAGCATCGGTTACCACCGTCGCCCACTTTGCCTCGGCACTCGCCCTGCCGGGAAGTCCTGATTTTCCTCACACGCCCCTGCATGAGCGATCGGCCGGGTGTTCACGCAGGTCGAGCCACGTTCGCATGAAGCGGCCGTTTCTCCTGCGCATTCGTGACGCATGTCGATTGTTAGACGGAAATCGGTCGCTGTTCCTATTGCCACGATGTGGATTTATATCCAGCTCGTTTCTACGGCGACGTGGCGCGCCGTCGATAGAGGTTCGCCTTCCTTTTGTAGCGTCGATCGATCAGCAGCGGAGCTGAAACAGCGACAGCGTTTACTCGACGGGATTGGCCGGGTGCCCACATTGCCTTCGATGACTGCACCCCAGTCTCGGCGCCTTCGACGACTTTCCGTCCGTTGGCCGAGAAGGCCAAGCGATGAACGCGACGCTAACCGAACCAACGATCTTTTCGAGTGTAGTGCGCTCAGGCAAGGGCTTTCGCCTCGAGTTCGAGTACGTGCAGCGAACCCTGCGCCGCCTCGGCACGGATCAGTGTGATGTGGACGATCTGGCGCAAGAAGTGTTCTTGGTCATGCATCGGCGCTGGTCCGAGTTCGACCAGAGCCGCCCCCTCCGACCGTACTTGTTCGGCGTTGCCGTGCGCATTGCCCTCGCCAATCAGCGCAAACGCGCGCGTGAAGTCGCCTTCGGAAACCTCGAGTTGGGGGACGACGGGCCTGGGCCCGACGAGGTCCTTAGTAACGAGCAAACCCGTGCCTTGGTCCAGACCGCTCTCAAGCGTATCCCATTGCCTCGACGCACCGTGCTCGTGATGCACGAGCTCGATCGGGTGCCGGTGACCGAGGTCGCGGCCACCTTGTCGATTCCGCTCTTTACGGTCTATTCGCGCCTGCGCAAGGCGCGTGAAGAGCTGAAGCTCGAGACGCAGCGCATCCTGCGGGGAAAGCACGAGCGTCGCGACGGCGGATACACGGCCACTGCTCACTCCTGACGTTTAGCGCCGCTCGACCCACACAATCCTCCATCTCTCAGGGAGGACAATCTGGTCCTCTGCCCGGTGAGTTGACGCAGTGATTTACTGTAACTCCTCGGCAAGATGACCATCGAGCTCCTGATCCACGCGATCGTGCGTCAAACCACGGTCTTGATCGCGCAGCTGGCCACGTCGAGGGGCGTGCGCGCACCGCTCGCGCAGATCGCCGACCAGGTATTCATCGAACTCGTGCGCGAGATCGAGCGCCAGGGCATCAGCCGAAAAGTCAGCGCCGACATGTTCGGTATGGGCCTTCGCACCTATCGACGAAAGATCCAACGCCTCAGTGAGAGCTCCACGGAACGCGGGCGCTCACTCTGGGAGGTCGTCCTCGAGCACATCAAAACTCAGAACTTCGTCACCCGGCGCGACATCCTAAAGCGCTTTCCCCATGATGATGAAGCGCAGGTCCGTTCGGTCATTCGTGATCTGTGTGACAGCCAACTCGTGTTTTGGACTGGCTCCGGTGCGAATCCATCCTATCGAGCCGCGTCCGACGACGAGCTGACGATGCTTCAGCGCAATCTCGGCGCGGAGGGTGCCGAAGAGCTCGTGATTTCGCTGATGTATCGCGAAGGCTCGCTCACACTCCAAGAAATCGCCGCGCGCGCCCAGACGGATATTACTTCGCTCGAAGGAACGTTGGAACGCCTACTTGCGGACGGCCGGATCCAACGCACGGACGCGGACGGGGTGACGCGCTACAGCGCGCACGCGCTGCTCATTCCGGTGGGAGCCGCGGTGGGTTGGGAAGCAGCCGTCTTCGATCACTTCAAGGCGCTCGTCACCACCATCCTCAGTCGGCTGAATGAAAATCGAGCCACCGCGCTCGAGGATCGTGTCGGCGGGAGCACGTATACCATCGACGTTTGGCCCGGACATCCCTTGGAAGAGGAAGTGTTCGGCACGCTCGCACGCATGCGCGGCATGCTCACCGATATGCGCCAGCGCGTGGCCAAACTCAACGGTGACGGCCCGGTTCCGGAAGAGCACACGCGGGTGGTGATCTACGCGGGACAGTGCTTGTTTCATGAAGACAGCGATAGCGAAGATCATGCTTAGCAAAGCCAAGAGCCGGGTGATCGTCCTGCTCGCCGCGCTGGCTTTGGCGTTCAGTTGCAGTCGAGAAACTACGGACCCCACCGGGGGCGAGACCCATTTCCTGACCCGGTGCGTCCCCGGGACGAACACTTGCGGCGACCAGCTGACCTGCGTGTGCGGTGTGTGCACGCTGCCCTGCTCAGAGCGCGCGAGCTGTGAGGCTCTGCCTGCTGCGCAGTGCGTGCCCGGGTGCATGACTGACGACATCAAAGCGCCGGGCGTGTGCGAGGTCTCCTGCGTGGTCGACGGAGACTGTGCGGTCGTGTCTCGATCCCATCGCTGCGAGCAGGGTGTTTGCCGCGCTGGGACGCTCGCAAGCGGTGGCGCCGGTGGCTCGGCTAACGCGATGGATGCGGGTGCAGGGGCCGCCCCGGATGTCGGCGCGGGTGCGGCGGGTGACGGCGGGGCGAGTGGCGGCGCGGACCGATGTGACACCGGTACGGTGTCGGCCAACCAGGTGCTCGTCATTGGTGACAGCTTCTTCGCAACGACTCACCAAATCACCGCCTACCTCGAAAGCCGGGCCCGCGACGCCGGCGCGGTTTCCGTGGGCGAACGTTACCGGGACCGTTCGAGCTTGCTCTCCAATGCCCTCGCGCTCAGCGGCACCGGCATCGAAGATCAATACACCGCCGGTTTCGCCGAAGCCGAAGTCAAGGTGGTCGTCATGAACGGCGGCGGCGCCGACGTGCTGCTCGGTTCGTGCGACAGCGCGAACGCGAGCTGTGCGGTGATCACGGCGGCTGCGGCGGCTGCGCAAGAGCTGTTCATGCAGATGGCGGCCGACAACGTGCAGCAGGTCGTGTACGCGTTCTATCCCGATCCGGGGGATGCAAACGTGAAGGCGCGTATGGACGCACTCAGACCGTTGATTCAGAGCGCGTGCGAGAATGCTCCTTTGCCTTGTCGCTGGGTCGATCTGCGAACCACCTTTGCTGGGCACTACGCAGAGTACGTGCAGGCCGATCAGCTCAATCCTACTGACGCGGGTGCTCGGGCAAGTGCCGAGGCGATCTGGGGCGTGATGCAGCAGTATTGTGTCGCGCAGTAGGGTGCAGTGACGCCGAGGCGATCACTTGCGTCGTGAGACTGGTCGCGGGCCGACGCGCTTCGCGCGTCGGCGGAGGAGAGCCGCAAACATCAGACCGATCGCGATCAGTGGGCGCTCGGTCGCGCTGCGATCGACCAACGAACAGGAGCAACCGCTCGCGTCGTCACTCCCCGGCGATGTTTGAGGTGGAGTCGTGCCAGCGCCGCCTTTTCCGGCTGTTCCGCCCGCTCCGGCAGCTGTCGTGGCATTGCCTGCAATAGCCGAACTTCCAGCAGTCGTGCCGACGCTGCCTCCGACGCCGCCACTCGAGTTCGTGCCACCTGACCCGTTGCTCGTGCCTCCAGAAGCACTGCCCGCAACGCCCGAGCTAGCACCACCGCTTGCACCGGCGCTGCCCGGTGAGCCGCCGCTACCGGACGCGCCTCCCGCGCCCGGGTCGTTACTGCTAGTGAATTGCCAGGAATCGAAGGCGAATCCTCCGCCCTTGAAGCGGAAGTAGAGGTCCTTGATCACGCCGGTCGCGCCGCTGACGTTGCAGTTCGTGGTCTGCCACTTCTGCAAGCCGCCAGTCATCGGCACATCGCACGTGGCGAGCAGCGTTCCTGTCTCGCTCCCCGAGCGAACCTCGATTGCCCCCTGAGCTGACGTGCTCGCGACCCGCGCGGAGAAGGTCTTCGCTCCGGCGCCGAAGTCGACCCCGCGTACGCTGATCCAATCACCATCCGCAATCGATGTGACGTCCATGCCACCGTCGGAGCAAGGCTCGGTCTCGATGCCGCCTTGTGCCTTCATGGTTTCGGCTTCGACGCGAATGTACGGGTTGAGTGGGCCGACTTGCGGCACGCCGTCCGTGGTGTAGGTCACCTCCTGAATCGTATCGTCGCTCTTGAAATTGAGGACTTCGAGCGCCAGATTTCGCTTATAGGTGGCGTCGATGCCCGCCTGCTTTGCGACCGATCGGTTGTGATAGGCGTGGTACCACTGGCCCATGAATTCGAATTCGGAGGCGTGGTTGTTGTTGTCGTTGACGGGCGGCTGCCCTGCCAAAACGCCGCGATACGTGTAGCCAGACATCGGGCTACTGCTCGACAAATAGTCGATACGGAGGCCGTGAGCGGTGTCGCTCGAATAGGCAAAGTAGTAGACGCTCTTGCGCTTGAACAAGAACGACGCTTCAAAGAAGCCCGTCGGCGCGAGCATCGCGGCGGAGCCAGAAACGCTAGTCAGATCGCTGCCGAGCTTGATGATGCGCGCGTTCGTCTCGCCGTTGCCGCCGAACGACAGGTAGCCGGTGCCGTCCGTATCGATCAACGCTCCCGGATCGAAGAGCCAGCTACTCGTCCCTGAGGCGCCGGGCGTGCTGCTGTTGACGAGGTAGTTCCCCCTCGCGTCTTTGAACGTGCCGACCGGGTTGGTGCTGGTCGCAACGCCGACTCCGGACGCGCTATTTCCGAAGTAGAGGTAGATCGTCCCCTCGCGGGCGATAGGTTGAGGAGCCCAGGAATTCTGCGCCCAAGTCGCTCCTTCAGGAACCTGAAACACGATCCCGTGATCGGTCCAGTTCTTCATGTCACTCGTCGAAACGCACACGATCGAGTGCATCTGGTAGCTGCTGCCCTGATTGTCGTCGTCGTTCGAATTGTACAGGTAGACGCGCCCGTTGAAGACGAGTGATCCGGGATCCGCGAGGTAGCGGTGCGATACGATCGGATAATCGGCGCGAGCCGGCGTGCTGGCGACGCCAGTGATTAGAAAAAGCCCCGCGAGGAGCACACGCTGTCGGCGATATCGTCGTGACACAATGAACTCCCAAATCGAACAGCTAGGGGGTTGTCAGCTGAAAACTTTTGACGGTGACGGAGCCACCGAGCGCTGAGGTCGCGAAGTTGAAGATCCCGTAGCGGTATCCCGGAAAGAATTGCCAGTCCGTGTTCAGCGCGTAAGCCGGGCCGATCGAGGTGAAAGTCACGCCATCCGTGCTGTACGAGAATTTGCCTTGCCGCCCGGTGCCCGGTCGCACATCAACCGTGGCTCGAAGCCAGATCGTGTTGCCAGTGATTGGGCTGCTCGCGGCTTCCGTGCCCGTGCTGGTGGTCGCCCACGTGCTCGTGTTCATGGCGAGGCCATTCACCATGCTGACTTTGCTCGCGCTGCCGGATTTCTTGACCGCAACATAGGCAGACATGTGCTTCAGCAACGCGAGTCCGGCCACGTCGCCGTCTTTCATGCCGCTGATGTCGAGCTGAACGGTGCTGGTCGACTGTGGTCCGATGGTTCGGCGCGTCAGCGTATTCCGGGCGCTGTAAAGGTCATTGGTCACGGTCGCGGTCTGCAGCGTGACACCGTTGTTGATCGTCCATTTGCTGTTGTCAGGGTTGTGGTTCCACTCCCATTCGGGCGCAAGCGTCGTGCCACTGAAGGTTTCCGTGCCGGTATGCGGCTTCGTCGCGCGCGGCGGGCGAGCCACGTCCGGATACGGGTAGCTGGCGCCCCAGGCATTATCGACGAGTTGCACCGTGGGCCACCCATCATCACTCCACTTGACCGGTGCCAGCACCGGGATGCGTCCGCCCGGGTACGCATCCTGAAAGGCCATGTAGTGCCAATCACCCTTTTGGGTTTGAATCAGGCTGCCTTGATGCGGCGTGCCGCCGCCGGCAACCGGTCCCTTCGTCTTGTCGATCAACGCTTTCGACGTGTAGGGCCCCCAGACATTGCTGGACTTGAGGACGAACTCCCCGTCCGCCGGACGAGTGGGAGTGATGTAATAGTTGTTCTTGTATTTGAAGAAGTGGGAACCCTCGAGCGTGTACGCGCCGTTGGTGGTGTACACCTGTTGGGTTTTGACCTGCGTCAGGCCATCAGCGCTCAACTGCGCCACGCTGATGTTGCCGCTGCCGCCGAAGGCAACGTACATCGTGTCGTCAGCGGAGTCGTCATAGTCGGCCATCATCCCTGCGTCGTAGTAGCAGTTGTTGATGGTGGACTTCTTTTGCCACGGGCCTTCTGCTGCTGGCGCCGTGTAAATGTAGGTTTTGCCGAACTCGATGCAGCCCAGAAAGTAGAAAGTTTTGTTCGACTTGCGATAGTGCAAGGACGAAGCCCACGTTCCTTTGACGTACGCCTGCCCACCGTTCAAATCGTACTTCGGCGCAAAATCCAGGACCGGAACTGCGTGGCCCACGTACTCCCAGTTCACCAAATCCCAAGAGCGAAGGATCGGTGCCCCGGGCGAATAGTGCATGTTCGACGCTGTGTAATAGAAGACGTCATCGACTCGAATGACCTCGTCGTCTGGCAAGTCTTGCCACAAGATCGGATTCGAGAACGTGGCAGACGGCGGCCAGGTCCCGCTCACGCCGCCGCCAGTACCGCCCGCGTTGCTCATTCCTGCGCCGCCCGCGAGGCTCGCGCCACCGGAGCCTGCCGTACTTGCAGCGGTGCCCGCTGCGCCAGGACTGCCACTGCCGCCGCTCGCGTTGAACGCTCCGCCGAAAGCAGTGCTTCCAGCCGAGCCCGCGAGCATGCCCGGCGCGCTCCCCGCGACTCCGTTCGACGTCTGTCCGCCGACGTGACTCGGCATCCCCGCGCCGCTCGTTTGCCCGGCGGTACCTGACGTATCAGCCGAATTCGAGTTGCTGCAGGCTCCGCTCGCGAGCAACGGCAGGCACACTGCGACCAGAGTCAGAGTCTTCGCGTGGAACACTAGTCGAGCAGTATCCAGAGCCTGCTCAATCCGTCGATAAAAGAGCCTGTTCAGCTGCGTGCAGCTGCAACAGGTTAATAACGGATCATTCTGCAGGCGAGCGGCTAGCTCGTCGTCGAAATGCGAGGCCGAGCGCGACGAAAACGGTCCACGAGAAACGCCGAACGTCGCGATCTGCGTTGCCTACGAAGGCGCAATTGCAGCCATCGGCGGAGCCTTCATTTTGACTTGAGCCGTTGCCGGCTGCGTTCACTGCGCCAGCCATATGAATAGTGGTGGCTCCAGCCGCACTTGGCGCGGATCCGCCACTCGCTCTCGGCGTTCCCGTAACGCCTCCGCTTGCGCTGCTCGCTCCACTCGATGATGAACGAGCACTTCCAGCTACTCCGCCGTCGTTCGAACCGCTCACGCCAACACTTACGCCGCCTGTCCCGCCAGACGCCTGACCGCTGGATCCTCCGGTCGAAGCATTTCCAGCGCTTGCATTGCCGCCGCCGCCCGCACCCCCACTCGCGGGCGGACATGCAACGGCCTCCGGATCTGCGCTTCCAACCCGATCGAGGCCGAGAAAACTGACGGCAGTGTTCACATCCCACTTCACGTCATGGCCCGCGCCATCCACGGAAAACGTCTCGAACACTCCGAAGCCACATTGGCTCTTCCACAGCTGATGCGTCCCACCAAACTTGCTGTCGCTCGTCGTTGGCGAGTCGTTCAATGCGAGCACGTTGGTCCATTCTTTCACGGCTTCAGCCAGGTTCTTGTAACTGATCGTCGTGTCCGACGTGCCGTGCCACAACTGAAGCCGTGGGCGGTGCCCCGTGTAGCCCGTGAACATCGAGCGCACGAGGTCGCCCCATTGCTGCGCGGTCTTGCTGACTTGCCCGCCCGCACAAGGCCCGCTCCATTGGCCGTTGCTCGCCGTGTCACCGCTGTAGTCGACGGCCCAACATCCACACGGAACTCCAGAAATAGCTACGCCAGCGGCGAAGAGGTCGGGATACACGCCCATCAGCGCCTGCGTCATCATCGCGCCCGAAGAGCCGCCAAACGCATAAACACGGCTGGCATCTGCATTGTACTTGGTCAGCGTGTAGCGCACCATTTGAGCGATGGCGTGAGTGTCGCCCCCGCCGTCGTGCTTGAGCGACTTTGCTGAGCCGACGTCCCAGCAATTGTGCCCAGTCGCTTCCGGGAAGATGATGATGAAGCCGTTCTTGTCCGCCAATGAGACGAAGCTCGACTTCGTTTCACTGTACGTGCTCGAGGCGGTTCCTTGGCAGTGATGCGACGCGACAAGGATCGGCGGCTTTGCCGAAACCTTGTCGGGCACGTAGATGTACATGTTGACGTAGCTCGGCAGGCCGCTCACAGCCCACACACTCTGGTCGACCTTTTGCGACGTCGCGGCGCCCGCGTTTGCGCAAAGTAGACCCGTCGCGAGCAGGAGGGCGGAACTCAGAGCCGGTTTCATCCTCTGCGCAGTAGCGGTGCTCACCCCAATCCATCAGAAAAACTAGCTTGCCGATCAACTAGCGTTGAATTTGTTCTGGAAAGACCGCAGGTCACCAGCAAAGGATCACAAAAAATCATCGCTTCCGACAATTCGTCGCGTGACCAATGTTTGCACTTCCGCCAAGCGGGCCGCGGCTGGGATTTTCGTAGCTACGACCGTTTATTCAGTCGCAGCTCTGGCTGACAACCCGATCGTTCAGACCAATTACACCGCCGATCCGGCGCCCCTGGTCTACGAGGACCGCCTGTACCTCTACACGTCCCACGACGAAGACGAGACCGTGAACAACTTCTTCACGATGAACGACTGGAGGCTTTACTCCACGGTCGACATGGTGAATTGGACCGACCACGGATCTCCGGCGAGCTACAAGACCTTTAGCTGGGGAAAGAGCGATGCCTGGGCCATTCAAGTCGTATTCCGAAACGGGAAGTTCTATCTCTATGCGCCGATCAACAACTCGAGCGGCTCAAAAATTGGCGTCGCCGTTGGCTCGAGCCCGACGGGCCCATTCACTGACCCGCTCGGCAAAGCGCTGATCGCGACGGGCAGCGGCAATATCGACCCGACCGTATTCACCGACGCGGCTGGGCAAGCGTACCTCTACTGGGGCAACCCAGACCTCTACAACGTCAAGCTGAACTCGGACATGATCTCGTTTCCGGGAAGCCCGATTAAGGTCGACCTGACGACCGCGGGCTTCGGCGTGCGAACCAAGACCGATCGCGCGACGGCCTACGAAGAAGGGCCATGGTTCTACAAACGCAACGCGCTTTATTACATCGTCTACCCAGCGGACAGCACGCCCGAGAAGATCAGCTACACGACGAGCAGCGGGCCGCTAGGACCTTGGACCTATCGCGGCGACATCATGGCCAAAGAGACTGGATCGGGCGGGAGTTTCACCAATCACCCCGGAGTCGTCGACTACAAGGGACACTCGTATTTCTTCTATCACAATGCCGCGTTGCCCGGCGGCGGCGGCTACAAACGCTCGGTCTGCGTCGAAGAGTTCACCTATGGCGCGGACGGCACCATCCCGACGATTACGATGAGCAACGCGGGACCAAAGGCGATCGAAAACTTGAACCCGTTTCAGCGAGTGGAGGCCGAAACCATTGCCTTCTCGTCCGGGCTCAAGACGGAAGTGTGCAGCGAAGGCGGGATCGACGTCACCTCAATCAGCAACGGTGACTATATCAAAGTGAAGAACGTCAACTTCGGAAGCGGCGCGACCTCGTTCGACGCGCGCGTCGCTTCAGCGACGAGTGGCGGAAGCATCGAGCTCTACCTCGACAGCCAAACGGGCACACTGCTCGGCACGTGCGCCGTTTCTGGTACCGGCGGCGCACAGACTTGGACGACGAAGAGTTGCACGGTGACCGGTGCAACGGGCGTTCACGATCTGTTTCTGAAATTCACCGGCGGCAGCGGCAATCTTTTCAGCTTCAATTGGTGGCAGTTCAGCGGACCCGGCGGCATGGATTCGGGCAGCGGTGGCGCAGCCAACGGCGGAGCGAGCAACGGCGGTGCGGGAACCACCGGCGGGGCGGGCGGACAGATCTCCCAGTCAGGCGGCGGAGGAGCTGGAATTGCCGGCGGATCGACGAGCGGCGGGATCGGTGGCTCAGCGGTGAATAGCGGAGGCTCCGCGCCGAACATCGGGGGAGGTGGAGCGAGCTCCGCGAGCACGGGCGGTCACACGAGCTCTGGCGGGAGCGCTACCAATTCCGTTGGCGGGTCGATGTCGGGTGCGCAGCCGTCTGACGACGCGAGCGGTTGTAGCTGTCGCAGCAGCGCTGCACGCGGAAGCTCGAAGCCTACCATTGCGCTGCTTGCGCTATTGGCGGTCGTCTTGCGCCGTCGTCTGAGAGTTCGACTCGTCGAACGCGGCGTCCAATCGCGCGCGTCGTCCGGGCAGGCCGCGTAACGATTGCGCCAAATCTCGGGCTCGCACGCGCCGTGCTTTAGGTCCGTTCGCAGCGCACGGAACGCTCAAGTAAGCGAAAGCCCGTCCCGGACAAAAATTCTCGTCCCGGACGCGGGTGGAGCCGTCCCGGACAGCGAAAACGCCGTCCCCGACACGAGGGAAGCCGTCCCGGACACGGGTGGAGGCGTCCCGGACACGCCAAAGCCGTCCCGGACACGCGGAAGCCGTCCCGGACACGCCCACGCGCGACCCGAGCGGAATTTCCGACATGACCGCCAACACACCAACAGCAAACACCAAGGAGAATCACATGGACACGAAATCTCGCAGAACAAGCCGACGCTACGCTCACCAAGTGGGCGGGCAACCCTCATTCCGGGCTTCTCCGGCGTGGCGGCGACTGGCAACGTCACTCCCGAGCTGGGCACTGAGATTCGCGAGGACTTGAATCCTAATGAAGCGGTCTATTGATCGGCCCAAAGCGCAACGCCAACTGAAAGCAGCCCAGGTTCACAGCGTAGCCCGTTGAAGCGCGGACCCGCAGTTTCAAAGCGGACCCCTGCGCTCGCGCGCGGAATTTCTGACGGAGAACGCGACCAGCCGCTACTGCATGGTTGGTTCCGCGCTTCTGCCGCCAAGCTCGCGTTTAGCGCGGTAACCCGGTCGATTTTTTAACAAGATTGGCTGGGAAGCAGCAATTACCCGTCGCTGTGCAGCTGCGCGACCGGCTCCACCGCGGTTTTTTGAACGCGCGTTTCTCGAACGAGCGCGAGATTCGCGCCGACGATCCCCAGCCAAAGCAAAGGTCAACGTGAACAAGTTACTGAATGCCACTCTCGCAGTAGTTATCGCGGTCTGCGAAACTGGTTGTGGATCTTCGACGCCTGAAGGCACGAGCCAAGGCGGAGCCAAATCGGGCGGTTCGAGCAATGGCGGGAGCGTCAGCAGCGGCGGGACTGCTCAGTCGTCAGCCGGAGCAGTGTCCGTAGCCGGCGGCACCCAGAGCGGCGGTGCGATGGCTGCAGGTGGGGCGGGGGGCACGTTCAGCAGCGCTGGGGCTCAGCCCTCGGGTGGCAGTGGCAGTGGCAGTCCGGCGAGTGGCGGCGCGGGTCGCGGCGGCGCGCCTGGAAGTGCTGGCGCACCGAGCTCCGGCGGCAGCAGCGCTGGCGGTGGCGGCGGTAGTGCCGGCGGTGGAGCGACCTGTCCCCTGCCGAGTACGTTCAAATGGACTTCGGGTGGGCCGATCGCCTCGCCCAAGTCAGGCTGGGTGGCGCTCAAGGATTTCACTCACGTCTTCTACAATAACAAGCACATCGTCTACATGACGACGCATGACCAGTCGAACTGGGGTTCGGCCATGATGACGTTCGACGATTGGTCCGGCGCCGCGACGGCAACGCAGACTGAAACATCTTTCGGCGTCGCGCCGACGCTCTTCTATTTCACCCCGAAGCAGTTGTGGGTGCTCGCGTACCAGTGGGGAAGTCACAAGTTCAGCTACAGAACCTCGACGAATCCGGCCGACGCTTCCAGTTGGTCAAAGGAAGCAAGTCTGTACAGCACCGCCTTGCCGTCGGGCGGAACGGGGCCGATCGACCAGACGGTGATCTGCAACACGACGAAGTGTTACCTCTACTACGCGGGCGACAACGGACACATCTACAAGTCGTCGATGGCCATCGGTAGCTTCCCCGCGGAGTTCTCGGCGGCCGAGGACAGCGGTATTCAGGGCACCTCACAAAACTTGTTCGAAGCGGTTCAGATCTACTCAGTGAAAGGGTCGAACAAATACTTGATGATCGTCGAGGCTCAAGGCAACGCACGCTATTTCCGCGCCTGGACCGCAACGGACTTGGAAGGGCCGTGGACGCTGCTGACTGACAACTTCGCGATCAAGAGCAACGTGACGTTCAGTACGAATTGGACCAATGACATCAGTCACGGGGACTTGGTGCGCAGCAGTCCAGACGAGACGTTCCCGATCGATCCGTGCAACCTGCAGATGGTCTTCCAAGGGCGCGACCCGAACGCGCAGGTGAGCGACTACGGCTTGCTGCCGTACAAGCTTGGCCTTCTGACGCTCGCGAAGTAGAGCGCTTGGGCCTCGGCCACGCACGATTGCGTGCGGTCAGCTAGGTTCTAAGGGCAAGTCGCTTGCCAAGTAACCGCGCTGCCGCTCGCGGTCGTGTCCTGCGAGTTGCTGTTGAGCCAGAGAGTGCCAGTGGTGTTGTTCGTCGACACCGAGCTGGCTGCATCGAAGGTGAAAGAAAGGGCAGGGCTCTGCACGGTGATCGAGTCGACGTAAACGACCGTCGGATTGGACCAGGCAGACGACGGCTGAGCGTTGATCTCGATGCCGATGCTCTTGATGCTGGTTTTGACGAGCCCCGTGCCAGCCGAAGCCGGTTCAGCGCCCACATCCCAGCTGACTGTCGACCAGCCGCTGGCGCCGCTCAGTGACTGCCGTTTGGCTTCCGGTACGCCCAAGAAATGATACGTGCCGGAGTCTTGCACGTAGTTGAAGATCGCGCCGCCCTGGCCGGCCTGTACGTAAAAGCGCATGCTGATTGTGGCGCCGCTCAGGTCAGCGGTCGACGCCAGCGTGATCACGAAGTGCGCCTTGTCGCTCGTAGCGTCGAGCGGCACGGAGAGCTTTGCGCACCCGCTTGCCGTTTGATTGGCGCCGCCAGCGCCACCTGCAGCGCCGCTCACGCCAGCGCTGCCGGCGGCTGCCCCGCCCACGCCGCCATTCGCGCCGCCTGCGTTCACCGCGCCAGCCGCCGTGCCACCGCTCGTTTCGGTTCCACCCGTCTCCACTGCCCCCGCCATTTCAGCGTTTCCGCCGGAGCCTGCGTTGGCAGCACCGCTATCGCCTTCGGACTCGCCCGCGATGCCACCTCGGCCCGCCGCGCTGCCTGCGGTAGCGGTTCCCGAGGAGCCCGAGTCAACCATGCTGCCCGAGCCACCCACAGACAGTTCGGCGTGCCCGAGAAGTGAGTCGTTGTACACATTGCAGCGCAACGTGGCCGCGAGCGAAAACGCGACCAGGGACAGGTTTGCGAATCGTCGTTTGCTTTGAGGGCTCACTCCCATATCGTCGCGCTCCGAAGGCTCGGCAACGTCCGTCGCGCAGCTTGGATTAGGGGCGCTGTTTGAACTCAGACGCAGCCTCGCGAGCCCTTCCTACCGTCGCCGCCATGTTGACGACGGGAGCGCCGACGCAGCAGTGCCAGCGCTGGGATGCCGAGTGCGCACCAAGTGGCGTGTCCGGCGGGTGAGCGTCCAACGCTACAGCCGCTATCTGAAGTGCTCGCGGTCGAAGTGTTCGACGAACCCGCAATGCTCGGCGCACCACTCGTCGCGACACCGGCACCCGCTGCGTCGCTCGTGGCACCAGCAGAGCCTGGACCACCGCCGACAGCCCGCGCTCCGCCTGCGCTGTTCGCCCCAGCGACAGCTGGCGGTGCGCCGCTCGAGCCCGCGCCGCCACTCGCCGCTCCCGCACCACCGGAACCCCCGGGCATCGCGCCAGCCGGGCCGAGCGCATCGTCCGCAGTGAGCGAAAGCACTGCATAACCGTCGACCAAATTGACGTTCTCGGGGTCGTGCGTCGATTTACTCTTCGGCGACGCCCAGCTGCCTGTTAGCCAGCCGTCTGGCACGGTCGCGCCAGTGAAGTCCTCTCGCCATGAGAGGGTGAATGTGCCGTTTTGATACGCCGAGTATTGCACCCAGTCGATGTATTGATGGACCGGGAGGATGCTTGGATTGAAGTTGCCGCCGAACGTGGCGTCGCCGGGCCACACGTTGAAATGAATTTGCATGCCGGCGGTCGCGTTGTCCGCGTAGGCCTGCGCGGTGGTCCCTGTTTCGCGGCGGATTTCAGTGCCGTCGATCAACCAAACGATCGCATCAGCCGTCCACTCGTAAGTGTACGTGTGATATTCGCCGCACAGATCCAACTGCAGCGAGTGCTGCTTGCTGTGATCCGTGCTGGGGTTGCCGTAGATCGGGTTCGTTTGCACGTGGCAATCTGCGCCGAGCTTCTCGAAATCAAGCTCGTTCCAGAACGTGCCTGATTTCTCGGAGCCATCCTTCCAAAGAAAGAAGGAGCTGACGACTCCGTCACCCGGAGCGAACCGGACTCGTGCTTCGAAACGGCCGTAACCGTACGATTTCGAGCTGTACAGTTCTGCGCTTCCGACAGCTAGGCAGAGGTGCGAGCAAAGAAGAATCGCAAGAAAGACCGGGAGTTTCAGGAATTTTGTCATCGAAGGGGAACGTCTCAGGCGGGCAAATCGCGGGCATGCTGCCGCGTTGGGGTTTTGTGTTTTCGGTGCCGCATTTGTCAAAAATAGTTTTCGCGGCGAGTGCGATACGAAAGTCGTTGACGAGTTGAGCTCGGACGCTTGCCTCCGTGGCGAGCGATCGACATATTGGTTGGTTTCGAATGATCAGCGAGCGAGTGACACCCGCGTGCGTGGCCGTGCTCCTGCTTGCGTGTGGGCATGAGTCGAAACATTCGCCGTCTCCGTCGTCGAGTTCAGCGAGTACGACCGCCGCGTCACTGAAACCGCCGCCGATCCCTTCGCCGAAGCGGCTGGCAACGTTGCCGGTCTCCGCGTATCAAGCCGCGATCACGATGGATGACAGCGCCGTTTACTTGATGACGAGCAACGCTGCGTATCGCTTGGTCGACGGTGAGGGCATACAGGGGTTTCGCCTCGATCTGGGGATCGGTCCGGTGCTGACGGGAACGTCCTTCGTGTTCTGGTCCAACGGCGTGATTTGGCGCGCACCGAAAGAAGGCGGGCCTGCGCGTGAACTCGCGAAGTTTCCGCATCAGCTGCAGTACTTCGTGAGCTCGGGGGAGGCACTCGCTTGGGTGGACCAATCGGACGACGGCCAGTACACGATTCAGACGCTGGAGGGAGGAAAGCCCCGCGTGTTGCTGGCGTCGACGGGTGAGATTCGCGCCCTCGATATGATTGGTGACGCGGTCTATTTCGTGCAGCGGCCGAGCGATGATTCTTGGCGAGTGGGTTTCGTGCAGCGCGATGGTCGGGAGCCGCAGTACGCGGTCACGAAGAAAGGCCGCGCGCCGGCGCAGCTCACCGGCTCGGACGGCATCTACTACTTCGATTTGGACAAGAAGCGCATCGTCAAGCTGTCGCTCGATCTGCGGCAGGAGGACGTTCAATTGACGGACCTCGTGTGCTCGCCGATCCAAGCTTCGACCCGCATCTACTGCGGTTGTGTCGAAGGCTTGTTCGACGTCAGCAAAGAAACGCACCAACCGCGGGTGCTCGTTCATAACCGTCCGGGTTCGATCACGAGCATCACCTCCAACTCCAAAGCCGTCGCATGGCTGGTCGATGTCGGGGCGGACCAGCTGGCCGTGGATCTCTTGCCGGCGAGCGACGTGGATTGACGAATCAATTGGGCGGCACGGGGCGACCGAGCTCACCCATCAACCAAGTCATCGCGGAGCGAGGCGTCGTACCGTTGACGAGGCCGGTGTTGGCGACCCAAGTTCTGCCGTTGATCCAGCCCCAGATAGTGATGCCTTTGACTGCCGCCGTGTTGCGGAAGATGGGAATTTGGGCCTTGTACGTGGCCAGCTGCGTCGCGTCATTGGCTTCGCCAATGTCGTATTCGGTGATGTAGATGGGGAGCCCAGTTTGGCTCGCCATCGTGTCCAGGTTTTTCTGAAGCTGTGAGGCGGACATCGTGCGAAGGGCGTGAGACTGACAGCCTACGGCGTCGATTGGCGCTCCCGCGGCCTTGATCTGCTTCACGATGTCGATGAAGTGGCTTTCCTGGTCGCCATACTCGATGTTGTTGTAGTCGTTCATGATCAGAATGGCGCCCGGGCAATACTGACGCGCAAGCTTGAACGCCTTGGTGATCCAACCCCACTGACCGGACTCACCAGCGCCCAAGTTTGCGGTGTAGTTAGGCGTGGTGTGCGGCGGCGGCTCGTTCACGACGTCGATCAGCCGCGTGTTGGGGTAGCGCTGGCAGAACGACTTTATCCAATTCTCGACTTGAGTCAGAGTGGGCGTGCCGCTCGGCTGCTGCGAGCCCCACACGAACGTGTGCTGCTTGAAGATGATGTGGTTCGTCTCGGTGTACTCGTAGATGGCGTCCATCGCGGACCAATTGAAATCGCCGCTCGCCGAACGCTGAATCGAGCCCCATTTCCCGGCGTTTTCTGGGGTGATCTGATCCCAGTACTTGGAGAATTTCATCCCGCCGGTGTCGATGGAATTGCCCGTGGTGATGTTGCCGACGAATTTTCCGAGAGGCGGCGCGCCGCCTGAGGCCGCTCCTGCCGAAGAGTTGCCGGCTACGCCCGCAGTACCGCCCATCCCGCCGCGCCCGCCGCTGCTCGAGCCGCCCGACGCCGTCCCACCATGAGCCGAACCTGCGCTGCCACCGAACGAGCCTCCGCTCCCGCCTTGCTGTTGAGCCCCTCCTGCACCTGCGCCTGCGACGCTCGGAGCGCCAGCGGCACTCGGTGCGCCACCGCCACTCTTGCCAGCCACCGATGGCGCGCCGCTCGAGTGCATGTCGCCGTCGTCGGTGTTGGAGCCGCCTTCATCGCTGTCGTTCGTCGCGCAGCCGCTGATGCCAAGCGCTGCAACTAGTATCAGCAGTGCGCATTCGAGCTCTCGAACCGCGGCTCGCGCGCGAGTTGAAAATTGCATCTTTGCCGCCGGTTCTTCGGCGGCGACGGTTAGCCCGAGCGACATCATCGTGTGGGCAATAGCGTCGGATGGCTATTTCCGTCGGACAAAGTGTGGCGGCCCTGAGACGCGTCGAGCGATGCAAACGTTCGAGTGACAACTTCGGACGCCTGCCGACAGTTCAACGCAAATAGATGAACCGATTTCACGGGCCGGCGCCGTCTGCGAGGCATCCGCCACCATGTCCAAGCGCCTTTCCCCGGTTTCCCTGTCCTTAGTGGCGGGTGCAAACCGACGCGACGTGAGCGACGTGGAACTCGCGCACGGGCTCGCGGCCGGTGATGCTTGGGCAATTGGCGTGGCGTGGTATCGCTTCGCGCCAATGGTGCTGACCCTTGCCGAACGCTCGCTCGGCTCGCGGTCGGATGCGGAGGATTTGGCACAAGACGTTTTTCTCAACGTCTTTCGCAGCAAGAAGACCCTGCGCGAGCCCGAGAAGCTGCGCAGCTTCATCTACTCCCTCGCGATCTTCACGCTGAAAACCGAGCTGCGACGCCGCAAGGTGCGCGGTTGGCTTTCGTTCCTGACTCCCGAAGCCTTGGTCGAGCTGAGCTCCCGGACCGTCGACGTGGAATCGCGCGACCTATTGCGTCGCTTTTACGCGCTGCTTGACCGCCTTTCACCGCGCGATCGGCTCATCTTCAGCTTGAGAGAGCTGGAATCCATGACCGTCGACGAGATCGCCGAGGTCACTGGCACTTCCGTGTCTACGGTCAAGCGCTCACTTGGACACGCTGTGACCCGTCTCTCGCGTTGGATCCTGGCAGACGCGGATCTCGCCGACGTCTTCGATACGCGACGGTGGCAACGATGAGCGCACGTGAGCCGTCGAGCGAGCTTCGAGCGATCCACGAGCTGGCAAGGCTCGTGCGCGAGACGGTGCACCCCCCAACTGCTGCTGCGCTCGACCGCGGGCTCAGTCTGCTCACTGCTCGCGTTGCTCTAGTCAGGGTGCGTCGGCCCAAAGTCGCTTACTGGTCGCTTCTCGCCGTAGTGGCCGCCGCTTGCGCGTGGCTAGGGGTCCAAGCGACATCGCTCTTTCTCGGGTCACCCACAGAAGTCCCCGCACTCGTATACCATGTTGAAGGGGGGAGTCTTCTCGCGGGTGGGTATCTGCGTGATTCGGGTGAGGATGGTGTCCGACTTATTTTCGACGATGGAACCAAAGTCGAATTGCTCGCCGGGGCTCACGGACGCTTACGCACAGTGGACAAGGAAGGCACGCGCGTCGTGGTCGACCAAGGTACCGCCTCTTTCGATGTCGCGCGCACCAAAGACAGGCGGTGGTTCGTCGAGGCCGGTCCATTCTCCGTCGCTGTCAAAGGAACATTTTTCAGCGTCTCGTGGGAGCCTGCGAGCGAGCTCTTCGAGCTCCGTCTGCAGCACGGTAGGGTCATCGTCAGTGGTCCAATCGCGGGTGGTGAAATCGAATTGCGCGGCGGGCAACGGTTGGTCGTCAACTTACCCAAAGCGGAGACATTGATCAGCGAGACGCCATTCGACGCCTTCGCCGCGCCGTCGAGCTCGGTGCCAGCGCTCCCCAGCGCAGCACTGGCATTGTCGGCGCCAGCGAGCTCGGTCCTCGAAAAAGTACCGTCAGCCGTGGTCGCAGCTGCCAGTGCCAAAACCGAACGCAAGCCATCATGGTCCGAGTATCTGGCTCATGGGCATTGGGATCGCATTCTCGCGGAAGCCGAGGAAAGGGGCATCGACACGACACTAAGCACCGCATCCAGTGATGAGCTATTCGCCCTTGCAGATGCCGCGCGCTATCGCCGACGCAGCGACCTGGCGCGCGACGCGCTGCTCGCTCAGCGACGCCGATTTTCGGGCACTGCGCGTTCGCTCGACGCGGCGTTCTTACTCGGCCGTGTGGAGGAATCACACGACCGCGCTCGGGCCCTGATCTGGTATGACGAGTATCTCACCCGGGCACCGACGGGTAGCTACGCCGCAGAAGCTTGGGGTCGAAAGGTGGTCCTCACCAACGAGCTCAAGGGGCGCGAGTTCGCGCAGCCGATTGCCGAGGAGTACCTGCGGCGCTTCCCTGACGGCAGCTATGCGAGAGCGGTGCGCGCCTTGTGCGCCGAACCTTGAGCGTGTCTCGTGCTTTGGTTTCGGTTTCTTCTTTGCTCGGTGATGTGGCTGTCGTTCGCTTCTCCCGCCTTGGCGCACACGGTCGTGTTGCTCCGACCATCGAACCATTCTGCCGCGACGACTGAACTGCTGGAACGTTTGCGGGGTGAACTCTTGTCGGTGGGGTTCGAAGTGTTGGTCCGCGACCGACCCGAGCCCGATCAGCCTTGGCACCAAATGCTCGCGAACGAGGGACAATGTGACGCGGTGGTCGACGTGATCGGTGACGCGACTCCGACAGCGGTCGACGTGTGGATCGTCGATCGCTTGCATGACTTTCGATGGTTGGCTCGGGTGCAAGGTGAGTCCAACAAAGAGAGCTCTTCCAAGGGCGTGGCGATCCGAGCCAGCGAGGTGCTGCGAGCGCGCCTGTTCGAATCGCACGTGGGAAAACGAGAGTCGCACCCGAGCAGTCCAGTGCCGTCTACCGATGCGCACACCGTTCAGGTCGAGCTTCGAAGCGAGCAGAACTCGGCACGGCGTCTAGGATTCGAGCTGGGCGCAGTGGCCCTGGCTAGTTTGGACGGCGTTGGACCAGCGCTCTTGCCGCTCGTTCGCTTCGACTGGGCGATCGAGCCCAAGCTCGTGTTGCAAGCCACACTGGCAGGATTCGGGACCCGCCCGAGCGTGGCGACTGAGGCAGGCAACGCGCAGGTCGCCATGCAGTACGGTCTGCTGGGTGCCTGCTATCGCTTGGATTGGCAGCATCCCGTCCGTCCTCTCGCGGCGCTCTCGCTCGGTGCGCTCCGTACCGCTGTGGTTGGCCAGGCCGAATTGCCCCGTGAGGGACATTCCGTCGATCAATGGTCGTTTCTGTTCGACGCGAGTCTCGGCGCCGCTTTCCAGCTCTCGTCCCAATACGCACTGGTATTGGCGGGGCACGCCCAACTGGCCCAACCGTATCTCGCCATTCACTTCGGTGATCAAAAAGTGGCGTCGTCGGGCCGCCCCAATCTGCTCGTATCCCTCACGTTCGGTGCCTGGCCATGATCGCCATTCGCGGCTGTTCGAGCGCATTGGCGCTGCTCGCGTTGGGCTGTTCCCGAGCCGATCTGTTTGCCATCACGGATACGGTTGACGCAGCGGGCGGCGGTTCGAGTGTGCCGCCGCCAGCGTGCTCCATTCCAGCGATCGCGCCCGGTGATTCGAACCAAACCGTTCAAGTTGGTTCGGTCAGCCGAAACTTCGTTCTGCATGTGCCCAAGAGTCTTGACGGTACGATGCCCGCGCCGCTGATCGTCGATCTGCACGGCTTGGGTAGCTCGGGCATGAATGAACTGAAGAACTCGCCCTACCCAGCGCTGACCGACCCCGAAGGCGTCGTGATGGCGTTTCCGGATGGTTTGAAAGGTCCGCTGGGAACTGCCTGGAATTTGGGCCCGTGCTGCGTCGCCGACGTGGATGATGTCGGGTTCGTCCGCGCTCTGGTCGCTCGAGTGCAAAGCTCCGTCTGCATCGATCCGCGGCGCGTCTATGCCATCGGCGTGCTGACTGGAGGCGGAATGGTTTACGACCTGGCGTGTCACTCGGCAGACCTGTTCGCAGCCGTCGCGCCGGCGGCGTTCGATCTTTTGCAAGAGAACGTCGACGAGTGCGTCCCGAGCCGCCCCATCAGCGAGATTTCGTTCCGTGGCACGGACGATCCCCGCGTGCCCTATGCGGGCGGAGCTTCCTCCTTGGTGCCTGGCATGCCGATCACGTTTCTTGGCGCGAAAGCGACCTTTCAGCGTTGGGCTGCGCTCAATCACTGCACCGGACCTGCTTCGCCGGAAAACAGCAACGGATGCTCTTCATATTCAGGCTGTGACGCTGGCGTCGAGGTCACCCTTTGCACCAAGCAGGGCGGTCGCGACGAACCTGGCAGCCCGAGCGTGGCGTGGCCGGTCTTGAAACGCCACACACTCTAGCGACTTTCTTTTTTGAACTGAATTCCGCGCGAGCCGACGACTGCGGAGCGAGCTGCATTCGCTCGAATCGAGGAGTCACTATGAGGACAGAGCATCTGTCGACCGTGGCGTTGATCATCGCTCTCACGAGCACCGTTGGTTGTGGCAGCTCTGCGTCTGACGTCGGCGGCAAGGGCGAATCAGCTCCAGGCGGCGCGCACAACTCTGGTGGCAGTTTTGCGTTGGGCGGAGCGAGCGCCGGAAGCGGCTCGAGCCAAGGTGGCTCGAGCGGCAATGGCGGCGCGGTGGGCATTGCGGGGTCCGTTGGCACCGCTGGTTCGGTCAGCAGCGCCGGCACCATGAGCTCCGGTGGTGCGTCCGACGGCGCCGGCGGCGCGCTCGCCGCAGCCGGTAGCGGTCACGGCGGAGCTGGGGCAGGCGCAGCCGCCGCTGAAAACGGCGGAACCGGGGGAAAGGGCGGTAGCACCAATCCCGGCACGTGCACCGCGTCGAAATCAGCGAACGCAAATGCGTCAGGCAGCGGACCGCACAAGGTGACGGTCGAGACGAACTCGGACACGGGGATCAAAGAGGGCACCATCTTCCGACCTTCAGACCTGGGTGGCAGCGAGAAGTACCCGATCTTCGTTTGGGGTGAAGGCGGATGTTCGCTAAACGGGCTCTCGAATTCCGCAGCCATGGGCGAGCTTGCTTCTCACGGCTATTTCGTGATTGCAGATGGCACGCCGAACAACAGCAACTCGCGCAATATGGACAGCGGGAATCCCGCCGCGATGGGCGCGCCGTTGCTCGCCTACATCAGCTGGGCCATCGCCGAGAACGACAAGCCGTGCAGCGCTTACTACCAGAGTTTGGACACCACGAAGATTGGAGCGAATGGATTTTCGTGCGGCGGACTGATGGCTGAGGGCACCGCGGGGGATCCTCGCATCACCGCGTGGGGCATCAACAGCAGCGGCCTCTTCAGTGCCAATCAGGCATTTTACAAGACGATCCACACGCCGGTGCTGATCGTGCTCGGCGGCTCGAGTGACATCGCCTACGAAAACGGCGAGCGCGACTACGACAACATCAGCGCTCTCGGCATGCCCACGCTGCTATTCAGCAAAGATCTCGGACACGGCGGTGATTTGTTTTCCAATCACGGTGGTGACTTCACCAAGATCGACCTGGCTTGGCTGAACTGGCAGCTGAAAGGCGACCTGACCGCGACGGGCAAGGGCCTGCTGGTTGGTACGGGCTGCAGCTACTGCAGCAACAGCGCCTGGGAAGTGAAGTCGAAGAACATCCAGTGATCGTCGATGCCGGGCCTTTTTCGCGGCCCCGGCATCGATCGAGGTGAAGTCTCTATGAGGTTGAGAACTCAAAATTGATTCAAGAAGTCCCACGCCTTTTGGTACTCCCAGCTGTTCCCCTGGCCCGGGTCCTTTGGGTCGGGGGTGTGGGGGCCGTTGAACGAACAGAACTCTTCCGGGTAGCCGCTCATGCATCCCATCAGGGTGGTGCAGACGTGGTTGCCGCTGGTTACCTTCTGAGGCGTCATCCAAGTGCAACCATTCGCCTTGGCGAAATTTTGAGCCAAGAGCATGCCGTTACCGACTTGGCAGCCACTGCTGTTTCCGTCGTAACAAAGCACGTCGTCCGCCGTTCCGTGTGAGGCGTAGTACCCGACTGGCTTGCTGGGGGTACAGCTGCCGCTCAACTGTGAGCCCGAATAAACGGCAATCGCACGGATGTACCCGTTCGTCGCGCCCAGCGGCCGCGCACACGCGGTCGCGTAGGACATGCTTCCGCCGTAGCTCCAGCCCGTCGCGAAAATCCGATTCGTATCGACGCAGAAGCTGTCTTCGACCGCCTTCACGACAGCGTCTGCGAAGTTCATGTCCGAGTCGTTCGGGTTGGGCCAGCCGCAACTACTCTCCCCGTTGCCGGTTCCGGCGCAGGGCGCGCCATTCAGCTGTCCGTTGGGTGCGACGAAAATCGTGGTGTCGTTCGAGAGTGGTTGAAGGTGATAGTACTTGTTGGCGTACATCTGATTGTCGTTCCCATCGCGTTGATGATACGCGATGACTAGTTTGTACGGCTTCGTGTTGACGTAGTTGGTGGGGACACTCAGGATGTAACGGCGTTGCATACTCCCGACGGTGATCGGGATGTTCTTGCCGTTGTTGTACATGTTGCTCGCGATGGTTGGCGCCTTGCCGCAACCCGCCGACATGCCGGAAGTCGTCGACCCACCGCCACCTGAACCGCCACTCGCACCACTCGCGCCCGCGCTACCGGCGGTACCGTTGGCTTTGCCACCGGCGCCGCCGCTGGCGCCACTCGTGCCACCGCCTTTGCCGCCCACGCCGCCGCTCGCGCCGCCAGTGCCAAACCCGCCACCCGCGCTGCTTCCCGCGATCGAACTCGTGCTTCCGGCCACGCTCGACGCACCATTGCCGCCAGCGCCGCTGCTTTGCCCCGCGGTGCCACTGCCGGCCACGCCGGCACCCGCTGAAGCCGTCGCGCCAGCTTGATCGTGACTTCCGCTCCCAGCTGCCCCGGGCTGAGCAGGCGGGTCCGTGCCGTCGCTCGAGCACCCAGCGAACATCAACGCGGCACTGGTCGAGCAGATCAAAAACGGGAGAACTTGTTGCGTCGTACGCTTCATTGACAATCAGACCCTTCCCATCGCGGGCGGCAACACCCGCGCACCAGGCGCACACGGTGTCATGTTTGGCGCTGGATGCCACTCGGGAAATGAAGATCCGACTCGAACTCACCGTCCTCGAGTCAGTGGCTGTTTCGCGCTGCGCGCTCTCTTTGTGTGACAAAAGCTAGAGCCTGAAGACAACGCGCAGTCCCGCGACAGCCAGACAGCTACGCGCTCGGTCTGGATTTGTTCATGACGAATTCTTGCGCAATCCGACAATGCAGGTCGGTCGAATAACACCCTGAGATATTGGCGAGGCGATCGAGTAATGGATTCGACGGTGATCGCAGCCTGAGGTGGACGAGCTGTCCGTCGCTAACCTTGCTTTCGCAAAGGCAAACTAGGGGCGGTCAATTCTGTCCTCCCGGAGTGCCAGTAAACATCCACTCTGACTGACACGGACGCGTGTTGGGCGCGCGGTGTCGTCCGCCAAGGCATTGGTCTCGCGCCGAGCACCGAGGGGGGAGGGCGCAATTGTCCTCTGACGATCGCTATTGTTCGGAGGTAATACGTTTGCGACGCCCCAGATGAGTTCGAGGCACAAGCCGTCGATGCGTCGTTGCCGCGGCGGCTGCGCATGGACGAGTGTGCCATTCAACACGCTCGCCCGAAAACGCGCGCGTGCATCGAACTGTAGACGCTCACTGGTGCGCCTGCTGCTGGAGAAAGAAATGCGAACAACGACCAAGCAAATCGCTGCCAATTTTTGCGTTCTGGGTGTCTTCCTCGTGGGCATGTCGGCTTGTGGTTCCGACAACGGCGATTCGCCGGGCGGTACGGCTGGCGCGACCGGCACTGCGGGCTCAAAGGCCGTGGCCGGCGCGCCCGGCAGCGCGGGTAGCGTCGCGAATCCAGGAACCGGCGGTGCAGGTTCGGGTAACGTCGGCGTGGCAGGGAGCGGTGGCAGCGTGGTCGTCCAGGGGGGTGCACCGGGAACCGCTGGCACGTTCGGTACTGCTGCTGGCGCGTTCGGTACTGCTGGCGCCAACGGCGGCACCGCCGGACAGTCCGCGATCGGCGGTATGTCTTCTACGGCGGGAACGGGCGGCACCGGATCTGGCACCGGCGGCACCACGGGTACGGGCGGGGGCGGAAGCGGCACCTGCACGAAAGGCCAGACCAAGGGCAATCAGGTGGCCGTGATCGGTGAATCGTTCATCGCAGCGACTCACGGCATCACGCAGGAAATCGAAAAGCAGGCGAAGGCCAACGGCTCTCTCGGGCAGAGTGAGCACTACGTCGACAACTCCGTCAGTGGCACCTTGCTTTCGGGAAGTGACGCGAATGCGATCCCCAATCAGTACAAGAAAGCCGCTCAAGGCGGCATGATCAAGTACGTGCTCATGGACGGCGGCGGCAACGACTGCTTGCAGGCGAACAACGGCGACGCCGCGCTGACAGCGGCACAAGCGCTGTTCCCCAACATGGCGAAGGACGGTGTCGAGAAGGTCGTGTACTTCTTCTATCCCGATCCTCTGGGGTCATTCGCGAGCGGAACGCTCAAGACCTGTCTCGACGCACTTCGGCCGAAGATGAAGGCCCTGTGTGACGGGCTCACTGCGCCCAAGTGCTATTGGATGGATCTGCGCACGGTGTGGAACGGCCACAGTGAATACACGTCCGACGGCATTCACCCGACTTCCGCTGGCAGCGTCGCAACGGGTGACGCAATCTGGGACGTGATGAAGACCACCTGCGTCGCGCAGTGACGAGTGGAGCCGAGCCAAGAGACGGTCAGTGCATGCGAAAGCCGTTCGTCCGCCACTCCGAGTTCGTGGCACTCATTGTGTCCGCTCTACTCTTTGGCTGCGGTCCCAATGCGCCGCCGGTGGAAATGCGAGCTGGCGGGGCTGGAGCGATGATCTCTGGTGGCGGAACGTCTGCCGGCTCGGTGGGTATGGGCGACGCCCATGCGGGCGGCGGGACCGCGGGCTCCGCCGGTCTCAGCGGTGCTGGTGGACGAGCGGACGGAGTCTCGAGCATCACCGAGTGCATGATCACCGCGCCGACGCACTGGAGTGCAGGCGTTCATCTGGCCCAATGCAATATCGACGTCACGAGCTCTCTGACCATCGATCCCGGTGCGGTCATCAAATTCGGTCCGGGTTTCTATCTGAACGTTCTCCCTGGTGGCACGCTCACGGCGATCGGCAGCGAGTCGCAGTCGATCGTCTTCACGTCCATCAAGGACGACGCGCACGGGGGCGACAGCAACGGGGACGGAGCGAGCGTTGCCGCCGCGAATGATTGGGGCTGCCAGGGATCCTGTGGCGACCTAAATCTGAAAGGAGACGGCTGCGCGCTCGAGCGCGTCCAAGCGCTCTACGGCAGCAATGGCGTGTATGTCCAGGCAGCCTCGATGCGCATCGCCAAATCGAGCTTCGCGCATCACAATACGTACGGTTTGGTCGTCGACGGCCACTTCCCGGTCGAGACGACACAGCTGACCGAAAACGCGTTCTTCGACAATCACGGCTACCCTCTGCGTTTGGAGAAGCCGATCTTTCTGGACGCAAGCAACGTCTTTCACGACCCTGACAATGCAGAGCAGAAGAACAGCAAGCAATGCATCGAGCTCGATACGGATCTCGACCAGCTCGTCGTGCTGGGCGTCACTGAGGTTGGGTTCCTCTTCAGCGGGCACCGCATCAGTGCCGAAGTGCTCACCCCTCCCGGCGTGATCTTCAAGGCACGAGACGCTGCGATCTACTTGGATGCGGGCGGCAGTCTCTACAACGGTCCGAACGCGATCTTTACGTCGTACAAGGACGATTCCCTGGGCGGAGACTGTATCGGTGATGGGTCGAGCATGCCCGCAGTTGGTGATTGGGAAGGACTGATGATCGACGATGGGACGAAGGCTGATTACGCCGCGCCCGTCGACTACGTCCGCTATGCCTCAAGGTCCGGCACTGGTCTCCTGCACTGAGTGAGAGCAGGCGCCGAGAGCGCTTTGGCTGAACGTTCATTGAGATTTGGGAGGGGCGCTGTCGGCTGCGGCCTGCGTTTGTCATGCAAACTATTGATGTTTCCATTTCCAACGAAGGTGTCATTTGGATGAGCTGTTTATCGACGCTCGCGACGTCTGCCCATCATCACCGGAACTCTGCCAATGCCTTCGACAACAATGCAATCTTGCGCTCTAGCCACTGTCTTCGTGATCTTCGCGTGCTCTGCCGAGTCCGCCACTCCTGAATCGATGTCGAGCGGGGGTTCGCCCAGCAAGGGTGGAATGAGCAACTCAGCCGGTTCGCTCATTAGTCACGCAGGTTCACTCGGAGGGGTAAACGCGACCGCGGGGGCCGGCGAAAGTTCGGCTGGCGGCTTCTCAGCGATGGCTGGCTCGCCATTCGGTGGCTTTCATCAGGGGGGCGCCGCGGGCGGAGCTGCAACAGGGAGCGGTGGGTCCGGGGCTGGCGGCCGATTCGGGGCAGCAGGGGGCGGCGTGAGTGGCAAAGCAGGCGGTGGCAGTGGCGGCAGCGGGGGGAAGGCCTCTGGAGGTGCGGGCGGTGCGAGCTCAGGTAGCGCTGGCGCAGCGCCACTCGATTGCAGCGCGACGATGCCGACGAACGGCACGAAGCACTCGGGGAACGGCCAGGGCGGTAAGGACAACCTCGCCTGGCAACTCTGGGCCAACAACGCGAGCAACGGGAGCATTACCACTTTCAGCACGCCCGCGTTCGAAGCGGATTGGAACAACGCGGGCGACTTCTTGGCTCGGATCGGCTTCGAGTGGGGGAACGCGGGCAAGAGCTACGACACGTACGGTACGATCACGGCAGACTTCGCGTACAAGAAGACCGGCAGTGGTGGTGGTTACTCGTATATCGGGATCTACGGTTGGTCCACCAACCCGTGTGTCGAATGGTACATTGTCGATGACTCGTTCAACGGCATGCCCGTCAATCCGGGGAACACCAGCAACAAGGGCACGGTGAAGATCGACGGGGGCGACTATGTTCTCTACACGCGCCAAACCACCGGAACCGGCGGCTCTCGTTGCAACGGAGCGTCGAGTTGGGCGCAGTACTACAGCATTCGGAAAACGGCGCGTCAGTGCGGCACGATATCCATCACTCAACACTTCGATGCGTGGAAGGCAGCGAGCATGCCGCTCGGAAACCTGCTCGAGGCGAAGATCCTCGTGGAAGTGGGCGGAGGTAACGGCAGCGTCCAGTTTCCGGTGGCGAATTTGCTGCTCGCCAAGTGAACGATGGCGTTTGGGGTGCTGCTTCCAAGTCACCCTGGCGATTCAGAGTGCGCGAGCACGCCGAAGGGCGTGCTCGTATTCACGGGTCAGAATTGCTTCAGAAAGGCGGTGATCGCCTTGCTGCCGAAGCTCGGGATGCCGTGAGGCCCATCCCACTCGCACCAAGTCACGTCATATCCCGCGTCACAGCCTTCGTACTTCACGCAGGGGCTGGGATCGACCGGAGTGGTCGTGGTGCCACAATGGTTCTCTTGCAGGATCTTGTCGCGCGCTGCGCGGCCGTTGTCGATCGGAACCACGGTGTCGTTCAGGCCGTGTGAGCCCCACATCGCAATGTGAGGCCCCGTGCCTTTGCAGCTGGGATCGCTGTAGAGCGCGCCAGACATTGGGGCGATCGCGCGGAAGGTGTCACTCATTTCGCAGCCCAACGCGAACGACATCATGCCGCCGTAGCTGAACCCGACCGAGAAGACGCGCGCGGTATCGACGCAGTACTTGCCTTCGACGTCGGCCAACATGGCCTTCGTGAACGCGATGTCTTGACCGTTGGTGTTCGCCCAGCCTGGGCCGTTGTCGCCAGCATCCAAACCCTGTGGGGTGACGAAGATCGAATCCGGCAAGCCCGAGTTCAACCCGTACATGGTGAGGGCTTGGTCGGCCGAGCCGCCCCAGGGGTGGAACTGAAAGACGACGCGGTACGGCGTCGAGGCGCTGTAGTTCTTCGGAAGTTGGACATAGTACTGCCGATCGGTGCCGCTCACGCTCAAGCTGCAGGTCGTGCCTTTCGCACCGCAAGGGGACGTCATATTTGCCGAACCGCAGCCGGAGGACGTGGGCCCAGGTCCGCCCGCGCCGCCGCTGCTGGTTGAGCCCGCGGTCGTCCCGGCGCCGCTCGTGCCACTACCGCTCGTGCCACCACCGCCCGACCCACTGCCGCTCGCGCCGGGACCGACGCCGCCAGCAGCAGATCCACCGCTCATCATTCCTGCGGTGCCGCTCGGTTTGCCGAGACCCGCGCCACCGAACGCATTCGCCGCACCGGCGCTGATGGCGCCTCCTGTACCTGCGGCGGCGTGGTCCGGCGCGCCTGCGGTGCCACCGGTTGCGGGGGAAGACTTGTCGGCTCCGCACGCCCACAGCGCCGACCCCGCGCAAATGAAACAAACATACGGTACGTGATTTCGGAAGTTCATCGGCGTTCTCCAGATACGCTTCGCGGCATTGCATTACCGCCCCGCTCGGCGCGAAGGTCGGCGACTGTAGAGAGTAGTAACCAATCGAGAAACGAGCAGGCTCCCCGAGCGATCTTCGAGCACTAGAATGAGCGCACCGCGCTTGTCGTTTCGAGCCAGATCTTGTCATTGAATTTCAGACGAACAGCCCCGTGTTCCGAAGTGGATTTCTGACTGAGAAATCAGCGTGCAGCGACTAGATTGGAGTATTCGACGGGCGCCCTGCTACGAGCGAGAAAATCCGTCAAAATGCTGACCCAATCTTGCTTTCAGCGACTCCGCTTTTGGCGAGGGAATGCGGCGCGGTCGTTGTCGCGGCCATCAGGCGCAAGTCAACAAGAGTTCAATGCCAATTGCCGATCTCAATTCGAGCGCTCAAGTCCTGATCCTCGAGGCTCGACGAGAATTGCAGCCTGCGGCAGGTGAGCGCGAACGGCTCGAAGCACTCCTCAGCACGCGCCTCGGCGTCTCGGCGATCGAGGCTTGGACCAGCCTCGATCACTCGATGCAGCGCTCACCCGACAGCGCGCGGTGACGACTACTTGCGTTCGTAGAACGTAATGCTGACGCCGCCCGAGCCGGAGCCCGGGGCCGAGCTCAAGAACTTGCCGTCGTTGAGAAACTTGTACGGTCCATCGACCGCGGCTTCGAACGCCGGGACGAGGCTATTGATGGGGCCGCAATTGCGCACGATGATGAAGGCGCCGTCGCTGGGTGCGAGCGTGTATCTCGCATCCAGCGCAGTGCCGGACGAACCCGCCAGTTGGTAGTCCGCGCCGCCGTCGAGGATCTTGCCGGCGACTTTGCCCGTTGTGGTGCCGCCGGTGATTGGAATGATGTTGCGGCTACCTCGTTTGGCATTGCTGACGCTGAAGGACGAGCCGAGGGTGACGTTTTCAGTGAACACGGAGTCGCCCTTGGTACCGCTTCCGCCGACACAATCCCACGATGTGTTGGGCACGCCCGACGGATCCTTGAGCTGGACCTTGTTCGTCCCCGCGGCGGCCTTCGATACATCGTACACGTCGAGCGTGATCTTATCGCCGCTGACCGCGCGTGTGCCTACGAGCTTCGTCGTGTTGAGCCAGGAATACGAGCCAGAGGTGGGAGCTTCGATGTCGGGCACGATACGAACGACTTGATCGCCCGCCGCTGCCACGCCGCAGTTCCGTACGAAGATGCTGGTGTTGTCGCTGGTCTTGTAGACGAGCACTTCTTCGAGCTCCGTTGCTCCGTTCGACAGCGTGAGTTCGTAGTCGAGGCCGCCAGTGAGTACCGTCCCTTTGAGTTTGTCACCGGTGATCGTTCCGCCTGACACATCGAGTTGGCGCCGCTTGCCATACTGCGTGGTCCCGACGTTGTGGGTGGCGTTGACCGCGAGCGAGACGCTGAACACGAGCGTGCCCGCGGTTGGAGATGGGATGCCGTCTGGCATGCCGCACGTCCACGAGGGATCGGGGACGATGGTCGCATCGCTACTGGCCCCACCAGCGCTCCCGCCTGCGGCGCTGCCGCCGACATTCGTTGAGCCGGCGACGCTCGCTGAGCCCGCGGACGACGCGACGCCCCCCATTCCGCCCGAGCCTGCGCTGCCGATGGTGCCGCCCGCGCTGTTCGAAGCACCAGCAACCGTCGCCATGCCCGCGCTCCCCGCGGCGCCTCCGAGGCCTGCACCACCATTGGCTGGGTTCGCCGCGCCTGCCGAGTCTGCGTGCGCACCCGCCTGCCCCGGAGCACCGCCCGCAGCGGTTGCTCCCGTGTCCGATTGACCGCATCCGATGAGCCCGCAGAGCCCGGTGGAGATGAGGGCGCTCAGCAAAGGCCTGAGCAGCCACCGCAGTGCGAACACATTCGCATGACTTGCATGAGAGCGCATGGTGATGTGTTCCGTTACCCCTCACGAGCACCTGAAAACAGGGGTCAGTTCTGTCCCCCCCCGGTCTCGTCGAAGTGACCCAGCTCGTCAGTTTGCTGAAGCGCCCGTAGCCAGCAATACGAGTTTGACCGTTCGAACGGGCGTCACACCGTCCGACGTGGTCGCGTCCAATTCGGTTCGGCGGAGCGAACGAGTGCGAAGAGGTGGTTTACGCACCGATGGCAAGCCATGGCATCCGCGCCATCATTTTTCCGTGCTCGTGGATCGCAACGTCGAAGTCGTCCCAGGGCGCTTTTGTAAACGGAAATCGGGGGCTGTGGCTATTGCTGGCCAGACGGTGAAAATCGCCAACTGCGCCTCGATTGGGAGAGCCTCGTGAATAGAATCCATCCGCTCGGCTTGGCGCGATACGTTGCCCTCGCTGCCCCGCTGCTCTTTGCGGCCGCTGGCTGCACCGTGTCAGGAGAGGCCGGTCCACAGACTGGGCCCGGCGCGGGACAACCGCCTGGCTCGGCCGCGGGCGGAAGCACGGGCACGAACCCTGGCTCAGGCCAGGCAGGTCAAACGGGTAGTACAGGAACGATCGCGCTGAGCGGGACGCCTCTCTACAGCCGTTTTCTGCGCCTCACCAATAGCCAGTGGGAAAATAGCGTACACGACATTCTCAAGCTGTCCGCGCCCACTGGTCAGTCCGATCAGTTTCTTCACGCCGTCGCGAACACCACTGACTTCGACAACAACGAGCAGGTCGTCGTCGTGAACAACGACAATTGGAGCGATTTTCAGAGTGCAGCGGAAGCCGTGGTCGCCAAGGTCACCGCTACGGATCAGGCGCTCAAGGCCGTCGTCAATACGACCGACGCCGCTACGTTCATCAAGACCTTTGGTCGGCGCGCGTTTCGGCGTGAGCTCACCGACGCTGAACTCAACACGTACGACGCTCTATACCAAAAGGGTGGTGCCTATGCGGGCTCTCAGAGCGCGTTCACCAAGGGTGCCGCGCTGGTGATGACGGCCATGCTGCAGTCTCCCCACTTTCTGTATCGCATCGAGCTCGGGGACGACGGCGCGCCACTCTCCAGCTACGAAATGGCGGCCAAGTTGTCGCTCTGGCTCTGGAACACGACTCCATCCGATACGATGCTCGATGCGGCCAGCAAGGGCTCGTTCGACTCAGCTGACAGCGCGGTCGCCCAAGCGAAGACCATGCTCGAGGACGCCGCCGCGGTCAAAGCGATCCGCGAGATGCACAGCCAGCTGTACAAGATCCCGCTGCTCGACACGATCACGAAAGATAGCAGCGTCCAAGGCTATCGAGACGGTCTAAAGGTCGAATTCACGAGCGCCGCGAACTCGTTCTTCGACTTCATTTACGGTAAAAATTTGGGCGTCAAAGACATCTTGACCTCCAATGTCGGCTTCGCCGGTCCGCTCATGGCTGCGCTCTACGGCGTGCAAGTGAGCGGCTCGGAAGTTCAACAGGTCTCGCTGAGCGATCGCAGCGGCTGGTATTCACAAGCCCCGTTCCTCACCCAGTGGGCGATCAACGACGCTCCGGACTCGATTCATCGCGGAGTACGCGTCGCAATGGACACCTTGTGCCTCGAGCTTGGTCCGCCGTCAGGCGTCACCCTGCCACCCGTGCCGCCGCAGGAATCGAACCAAACCAATCGTGAACGCTATGAAGGACTGACCAACGGCTGTGGCCGGCCTTGTCACACCGTCTACATCAATCCAGTCGGGTTCGCGTTCGAACAATACGATGGAATCGGGCGCTATCGCACTACCGATCGCGGAAAGCCGGTGGATACCAGCGGCAGCTACCCGTTTTCCGACGGAACGCGCAGCTTCAAGGATTCGAGCGAGTTGATGCAGGAAATCGCGAACGGGCCTCAGGCCCATCAGTGTTGGTCGAAGAAGCTCGCCAGCTACGCGCTCGAGCGCGACATCGTGGAGAGCGAGCGCCCGACGGTCGAAGCCCTCGCCGCCGTCAGTGAGGCTTCGGGCGGTTCGCTCAAGCAAGTGATGCTCGCCCTGGTGCAAAGCCAGGCGTTTCGGACGCACGTGGGAGGCAGCCAGTGATCGAGCACTTCAGGCGCCGTAAGGCCATCAATCGTCGCGCGTTCTTGTATGGCGCCGGCACGATCGCGATCGGCTTGCCTTTCCTGGAAGGGTTGCCCGAGCGCTCGGCCTGGGCCGCGAATGCGCAGCCCATCTTCACCTTCTTCTTGTGCGGCGCGTGCGGTGTCGAGCCGAAGAAGTTTTGGCCCGGCAGCACGGGTGCTCTGAGCGGACTGCTCTCCTCAGGCAAGGCCGTAGACGCCCTCGCCGATCAGGCGAACAATTTGTTGATCGTCAAGGGCATCAACTTCCCGCTTTCGGGACCGAGCGGGTGTGGACACGCGCAAGGTCTTTCACAAGCGCTCACGGGTAAGACGCCGACGGGTAATGCCAATCAGGCGACCGCGACGGGGCCGTCCGTCGACTTCGTGATTTCCAAGGCGATCAACGCGGCCGGCACGGACCCAATGACGTTGTACGCTGGGAACGTGCGGAACGGCTTCATTGCCGACCGGCTCTCGTTCGACGATGGCGCGCGCGTGCGAGCCTCGGTCGACAACCCGTACAAGCTCTATCAGAAGCTGACTGGCCTGGCGTCGCCGGCCGGAAGCGGCGGCGGCAGTACCGGCAGCGCCGGAACCGGAGGCACGGTCTCGAATCCACAGGCGGAAGAGCTGATTGCGAAGCGCAAAAGCGTGAACGACACCGTTCGCGCCGAGCTCAACTCGCTGATGCAAAATCCAAAGCTCAGCGCTGCGGATGTGCAGCGTTTGAAGCAGCACTTCGACGCCATTCGTGACACTGAGAAAACCATGACCGACATGGGCAATCAGATGGCCACTGTCGGTTGTACGTTGGACGGCGTCGATACCTCCGTTTACCAAGCCTTATCGAGCTGGAAGTACAACGCGACCAACGTGGCCAACGGCGGCATCGAGAACATCGTCGAGCTGCACATGGGGCTCGTCGCGCTGGCCTTTGCTTGCGACTACAACCGCACCGGCACGCTGCAGTGGGGCGACGGTACCGACCACACGGTCTACCAAACGCCCTCGAACCAGACGCTCGGCAATTGGAACTTTCACTACATCAGCCATCGCACGCAGTCAGACGGTGCCGTCGGTCAAAATTCGACCGCCGAAGCTGCGCACGCCGAGATCGACGCGGTGCGCATGGCCACGCTCGCCAAGTCGCTCAAGCATTTCGCTGATCGCGGCTTGCAGAACAATTCCGTCGTCGTTTGGACGAACCACGTTGCGGAAGGCAATCACAGCATGAAGAACGTTCCGTTCATCCTGTGGGGCAACGCAGGCGGTGTACTCAAGCAGGGTCAATACGTAGACGCGGCCGGCGCCAATAACGCGCAACTGTACAATACGATTATCACCGCTGCGACGGGCAGCACGGCACCGAACTTCGGAGCGAGCAGCGGCAAGGAGATCGCCGCGGTCAAAGCGTAACGATTTTTCGAATTCTGCGACTAACGAGACTTCATGCGAACCCTCTTCGTGAACTTTGGATCGATGTGCGCCGCGCACTCTTGTCGGTTGGGATTGTTGGCTGTCGCGAGTGTCTTCGGCGCGCACGCGCTCGGTTGCTCGTCTGACGGGACCGCGACGGGTGCCGGCTCGGGTGGCGCAAACTCGGCGCACGCTGGTACGAGTAGCGGCGAACACCCCGAAGGTGCTGGCTCACCCAGCACGTCGAGCGCTGGCTCCGGCGGGAGCACGCCAACCGGTAGCTCCGGTTCGAGCGCTGCGGGTTCGGGCGCTGCGGGTTCGGGCGCTGCGGGTTCGAGCGTTGGGGGAGGCAGCGCGGGGCGCGGCGGAGCCGGCGGAGCTGCGGGCTCGGTCGGCGCCGCTGGCAGCGGCAATACCACCGCGGCGAAGCCGAGCGCCGGCTGCGGCGCCAAAACTCCCCGACCATCCGGCGGCAAGGTAGAGGTGGCCAATACCTCTTTGTATCTGTTCCCAGAAAATTACGACGGATCGACGCCGGTTCCGCTCTTGATCGCGCTCCACGCTTGCGGGAACCCGAACACGGAGTTCGTCAACCCGACGAACAACACGGGCTTTGCCACGGGCTACGTGCGTGCGTTTCCGAATACGCCAGACAGCGGCCAATGCTGGAGCAACTATAGCGCTGACGCCGCTCGAGTGCTGGCGCAGTACGACGAGCTGATGAGCACGTATTGCATCGATCAGAACCGCGTGTTCGCCATCGCGCACAGCTCGGGTGCGCAGCTGCTGGTCAACATCCTCTCGCACAAGAGCGACGCGCAGCATTTGAACCTCAAGGGCGTCTCCCCGGTCGCGGCCGATCCCTACAACGTTGCGCTCCGGACGCCGGTCTTATACATCGACGGGCAAAAAGACAATCAACGCAGCGCAGACTCGGCGAAGAACACGGTTGCCAAGTTCCGCGCTGCCAACTCGTGCATGGACAGCTCGAAGCCCTACTCCGCGATCATGGGCTGCAAGAGCACCGACTCGGGGAACCCGCAAGTCGACCCCGGCTGCAACATTTACGATGGCTGTAGCGTGCCGACCATTTGGTGCGCGCATGACGATCCGAGCTACAGCGGCACGCAGCATGGCATTCCGTGTTTCGCCATCAAGTCGATGTTGGACTTCTTCGGCGGCCTTTGAATCGAAAGTGACGGGCCGCCTCGGCTTGCTGGGGAGGAGCGATGCGACCAGCTGAGGACCGCGCCGTGTCGACGGGAGCCTCGCTCATGGCGAGCGTGTTGATCGGCGGAGCATCCGATTCATGGTCGGCGTGGTGGGATGTTTGCGATTGGCATCATGCTGAGTTGCGCGCTGCCGGGTAAACGTTGCCCTAGCTATGCAATGTCGCGATTCGCCGAAATCCGTCTGCCGATTTGGGAGAAATTTTCGAGCGATTTTGGGCGCAAGCGGCCGATTTGGGTGACGACTCGTGCAATTGGTCACTGCCTGATGCGCGAGTCGTGCAAGCCGAGAGCGAGCAAGTCGTGCAACCGGGTACCTCTCGCGCAACGAATCGCCTGTGCGTCACGATAGGTATGTTTGGTCGATGTTGATCAGATACGTTATTTGACGTGTGGAGTTGCTCGCTGCCGCGGTGAACCGCGCGGCCCGAAAGTTCGGCACGGTGGCTGCAATAAGAGCTTCTCGTAACGCATTCAAAAAGGGAGGAACGGAAATCAAATGAAGAAAATGTTTGGGCTGATGAGCGCTGGCCTTGTGGGTCTGTCAGCGCTGCAAGGCTGTGTTGCCACGACTAGCGACGGCAGCGAGGAGATTGGCCGCGCATCGCAAGCTGCGATTGCATGCTATACGAACAGCGGTCTGAATCCGACCAAGGCAGCGCTCGCCGTGGCGATGGCGGACGAGCTCGGGCGCTGGGCTCCCGACAAAGACCTGGTGCGCGTGAACGGCGGGGCGGCGACCCAGTACAATTACATTGTCGCACTCAGCAGCAGCGCCGTGTGCCTCAAGAACAATTGCGCGAACACGCGGGCCATCCTCGGTCAACAGGACGATCGGTTAATCAGCTTCATCGATCAGAACGTGTTCAATCCCGCTGTTTTTCGCAACGATCTATCCGCTTCAGTGCAGCGCGCGCAGACGATGATCAGCGATCTCGTCCGGAATAACCCAGCCAGCCTGCCTCCCACGCACGTCCTCACCAAGGTGGGCGGTCCTGTCGATCTCGGTTTCGGTGCTTGCGGCCCGCACTATGTTTTCCAAGCGGATCATCAGGACGGCACTCCGCTCTCGTCAACCGAGGCGACGAATCTCGGCAAAGCCCTGTGCACCTACGGTTTCGGCAGCTGCGGCAACAATCCCTTCATTAGCTTCACGCTGACAGCCCAAGGCTGCGCGGTGGGCCGCACCTGCATTGCCGTCGACCCCGCTGACGGAGACAACGGTACTTCGACGACGACGACTGCGGGAAGCGCTCCGCTATATCCGATGAACCGCGTTTACAACCCGGACAACACGCTGTTGAACACGGCATGCACGACGACGATCGGTAAGGTGACCAAGCTCAATTCGAGGTGTTCTTCGGTTCCGGTTACTTGCGGATACCTGTACTGCTCCTGATTTTCGAGCCTCATCAGGTAGTTCAGCGGGTGACCTGTTTCGGCGCCTATGACTTCAGTTGAGTGTGATGGAACGCTCCTGACCTTCGAATCTCCCATCACCAAGACGAGGGCGGCAATGGTGCCGGCCTCGTCGCCTTTTGTTCGCTCCAAAAGTGACTCTCCAACCGCGGCGCCCCGGCGGCTCGACGCACTCCAAGCTACGCAACGTTCACGTCGTGCCACGCCCGCTATCCAAATTCCGAGTCGTCGCTGCTATGGCGAATAGAACGAACTCGCCGGAAACTCGATCGGAATCGTCAATTGGTCATTCCCCAAGATCTCGAACGGACGGATCTGCACGGGCGTCGTCCGCTCACGATCAGCGCTGTCCAGCAAGATGGCCTCCGCGCGATAGCTCCCGGGCGCCAAGCTGATAGTGGTCGCGAATGCGGTGCACGCTTGTTGATACTCGCCGGCTGCAGTCCCATCGCTCGCGGTCACGGTCACGTCCAAAGTCGTGGCGCCGCTCAAATCGCAAGTGTTCGGGCTCTTCGAGTCATCGATCGTCCAATCGACGACGAGCGAGCCAGAATCATGCACGATGACGGGACTAGGGTCGTTCGTTTCGACGAGGCAGCCAGAAACCAAGGCTGCGAGTGCGAGCAACGGTAGCATTCGTGTGTTCATCGGGCGACTCCAATACTCGCTCATTGAACCCGCACCGCGGGCGGCGCTTCTTGGCGCGGGCGTGCGACGAAGTGTTCCTCGTGATGCGGCGCGCTCGGAGCGCGCTCGACGTGCGTGCGATAGCGCACGAGTGGCGGTGGCTCGCTTTGGTAGTATCGCCAGCGACCACGATCGTGCGCGTACCAATGATCGTGGACGTAGTACACCGTGCGCCCCTCGTAGTACGTCTGCGGCGCGGCCTCGTAGGCGGCGGGCGGCGCATCCGCGTAGACATACCCTGGCTGCGTACTCGCGGTTGCATAGCAGCCGGATCCGAGCAGCATTAGAGTGAGTGCGCCGAACGCACCGCGCACCGCGCAAAAGCGGGGCTTCGTGCGAGTTCTGTCGCGAGTCGTCGACTCGCGGCTCGGATCACTTGCCGCGGGGGACGAATGAAAGCGCGCTGTGAACCACATACGCGGTCGACCAGCAAGCGCTGTGCCGACCGAGAAATGCAATGTGAATACCCCGAAAAATGGCGACGATCCCGCGCAAAATGCGCGATCAGCGAGTGACTCAATAGGACTGGTCTCGAGGCAATCAGCCGCGCGACGCTCGAATTGGGCGGACCGTCAGCGCCCCAAACATTCAGCAACATGCGGTTGGCCTCACGCGCGGGCTTGTTCGACAAAAGCGTCACGGGTCGACGAGTCGACGGACGACGATTGCACCGGGCGCCGTTTGCGCGAACGCGACGAACGGCAAGAGTAGCCACGCGCGAATATCCAAGAAGGCAAGTACCGTCGCGCTCGCGAACAACGCTCGCCGGGTGAGCCATGTCAGCGGCATGCGACGCACCAGCATCAGGCTCAATGGCAAGCGGTTGGATCGGCGCATGGCTTTCCGCGTCCTACGCAGGCGTTGGGCGCTCGGTTACCGCCTATCGCTCAGCTTGCAGGCCTTCGGCGATCGCAACGAAAAGGCCGCATTCATGCGGGATTCATCGGGGATTTGAAGAAATTCAAATCAGCCGCGCTGTCCGCTGTAACCGCGCTGGCTGATCGACGTAACTAGTTCTGTCAGGCACTGGTGGCCCGAAACGGGCCGAGGAGAAGGAGATTGCCGTGACGACCCCTTCATTCATTTGGAATGCGCGCACTCGTGCGCTCGATATGACTCAAAAGCTCGATTGGCTCGGTCCCTTGGTGGCACGCGTCACGCTCGGCGTGCTCTTCGTGAGCACTGGTTGGGGCAAGGTTCACAACCTGGCCAAAGTGACCGCGTACTTCGCGGCGCTCGGCATTCCGTTGCCCGGCATTCAGGCGCCGATGGTCTCGTTCATCGAACTGATCGGCGGCGCACTGCTGGTGGTTGGCCTCGCGTCACGCATCGCCGCTGTGCCGCTGATCGGGTCGATGGCAGTCGCGATCCTGACGGCCCAGCGCGAGAACGTCCACAGTTTGCCTGATTTGTTCGGGCTCGTGGAGTGGACTTACTTGGCGCTCTTGCTCTGGGTGGCCATTGCCGGGCCTGGGAAAGTCGCGCTGGATCACCTGCTCTTCGGCCGCAAACACGCGACAACGAAAGACGCCGGCATGGGGGCTGCGCTCTCCACCAACCCAATCTGACTCAAGCGAACGATCGCAATTCAACCACAACGACCAGACACGTAAAACAACAGACAAGGAACGACGAACATGATCTCGATTTTGATGGCAGCCGCAGTCTCTGGAATCGTCGCGGGCGCGCCCGCCCCGAGCAACACGTTCGCTTCGACGTCCCTCGCTCGCCCGAGCGATGCGCAACAGCTCGACGACTCCAACGGCAGTAAACACGCCTGTAAGGGGCAGAATGCCTGTAAGGCCCAAGGCGGTTGCAAGACGGAAAAGCACGCCTGCAAGGGCCAGAACGCGTGCAAGGGCCAAGGCGGTTGCAAGGGCTGAGCTACGAGTAGAACCCGCGCTGAGGCAGCTGGCGGAAACGCTGCTGCCTTTTTACGTTTTGTTTGGCTCCGCCCTCGGCATTCCCGACGCCGCCCAAGGGCCAAAGTCTCGGAAACCAAGGCGACTTGCCGGCGTAGGTCGAAGCTGAGCCCAGTGAACAGCCCGCCGGATCCAGACCTGAACGATCAGGCGCGTGCGAAACGATTCGTCCGGTCCCTCGGCCATCGTCAGATGTCACTCCCCGCAATCTTTCGGCGCTCGCCTGTAACCGTCCGAGGACGCAAACGTACGAGTCTCGGGACCTTGGTTTGCGCAACGCGCAGCCATCGCACTCGAGTATGGGCGGAGCTCCACCTTGGCCATGCCCGTGAGGGATGGATCTGCGCTCTTTCAGAAGGAACAGCTGAAAATGAATAAAGGATCGATGCTTCAATTCACTGCGCTGAGTCTGGTGGGCGCGGCGGCCCTGCTCGTCGCGTGCAGCAGTGATAGCGACAACGGCGGTGGCAGCGCGGGCACCTCGAACGGGGGGAACACCTCCGGTGGGACGTCCGGGGGCGGCGCGAGCGCAGGAAAGGGCGGCCAAGCCACCGCGGGAGAATCGGACGGCGGCTCGGCGGGCGAGGGATCTGTCGCGGGCGCGGGCGGCGAAGGCGGACTGGCCGAAGCCGGCGCGGGCGGGAGCGCCAGCAGCAAGCGGTTCACGGTCACGCTCGAGAACGTTGCTCCAATCAAACTCTTCACCAGCGCTGGGGTGTTCAATACACCAGTTGGTGACACAGCCCCCGGACCAGCGACGCCCGGCAAAATGTATCAATTCACGATCGACGCTGGGCGAAAGCAAAGGCTCTCGTTCGCGACGATGTTGGCGGCGACGAACGACCTCTTCTACGGCCCCGACGGAGCTGGCATCGCACTCTACGACTCATCTGGCGCGCCGATCTCCGGTGATGTCACGTCTCAGATTCATCTTTGGGACACAGGTACCGAGGTCAACGAAGAGCCTGGAGTTGGCCCCAATACCGTCAGCAATCAGGCGGCGCCGAACACCGGTGTCGACGAGCACGGCAACGTCGTCGACATCATGAACGCGACTGACGGCGTGCATTTCGCTTATCCGCCGGTCGCCGACATCATTCAGGTGACCGTCGCGCACACGAGCGATACGCACTTCCTGATCACGATCAAAGACGTTTCCACGGCCAACACACTCGTGACCAGCGCTGGCAACCGCGCGGCCCCGTTGTCGCCCGGCGTCTGGGTCGTGCACAATGGCTCGGATCCGCTCTTCACCGTCGGCATGCCGGATCGCGGTAAAGGACTCGAGCACATCGCAGAAGATGGCAATCCAACGGACCTTGGCGTATTCGCCACCGCCAACGCGGGAATCACCTATCCCGCGTCGCCGGGCGTGTGGGTCGTGCACGGCGGAGGTTCGAAGCCGCTCTTCACTTCGGGGATGGCGGACTACGGCGACGGCATCGAAGCCATCGCGGAAGACGGCAACCCGACGAACCTTGGGGCAAAATTGTCGATGCTCGATGGGGTGCGTACGGGGGCGATTTTCAATATCCCGGTCGGCGCTTCATCCCCTAGCGCGATCTCGCCCGGAAAAAAATATCAATTCTCGTTCGACGCGAGCCCCGGTGAGGCGCTCTCTTTTGCTTCCATGCTTGCCGCTACGAACGACGTTTTTTTGGGTCCGAACGCGGTCGGTATCTCGCTCTTCGACGCGAGTGGCACGCCGATCAGCGGCGATATCAGCGAGCAAATCTCGCTCTGGGATGCTGGCACTGAAGGCAACGAAGAGCCGGGCATCGGCCCGAACACCGTGACCAATCAATTGGCCCCCGACACCGGTACGGCCGGAGAGGGCAAGGTTCAACCGCTGAGTGCGGTGAACGACGGCTTCACGTACCCCGCCGCAAGCTCCGTGTTGAAGGTCAGCATCGACGTCGAATAGAGGAATGTGCAACCGCGCCGGCGTGCTGTCTTGCTACAGTCGAGAAGGTACGCCGGTCGCGGCGCTTGATCTGCAGAGACATGCGGCTTAATGACTAGGGCTCCGGTCGAATGCCCAAGTTTCCTCGCGCCGCTTCCTTCCTCAGACGAGTCGCGGAGGTTCGCAGGCTGGGCTTTGGTCGCGCCTTCTTGGGGCAAGCGCAGCGGCTGCAGCTCGGTGATGTCGGACGCAACCTGTTCGATGGGGTGATGATCGGCGTTGCGGCCGGTCTGATCGGGGCCGCGTTGTTCGCTGGCTTCGAGTACTTTCAGCGAGGCGTACTCGAGGAGCTGGCGGGATATATCCCGCTCCGCGCAGACGGTGAAACGTTCGCCGCCAGCGAGACGCCGCATCACTTTCGCCCGTGGCTCTTGTTCGTCTTGCCTGCGTTGGGCGGGCTGGCTTGCGGGCTGGTCTGCCGCATTGCTCCCGAGACGCGCGGCGGCGGTGGCGATGCGATGATCGAGGCTTTTCACCTCCAAGGAGGTTTGATCCGACGTCGAGTGATCTGGGTGAAGGCGCTCGCTTCGATGTTCACGCTCGGCACGGGTGGCGCCGGGGGCCGCGAGGGCCCGACCATGCAAATCGGTGGCGCGCTGGGCGGACTCGTGGGGCGTTGGCTGCGCAGTTCGGCTCGTGAGCGTCGCATCCTGATGGTCTCTGGGGTTGCTGCAGGCATGTCCGCGGTCTTTCGTTGCCCGTTGGGATCGGCGCTGCTCGCAGTCGAAGTCCTGTACAAAGACGGTTTCGAATCGGATGCGTTGATCCCGGCCGTGCTCTCGAGTGTCGTCTCGTACTCCGTCGTCATTTCGCTGTTCGGTGAGAGCACGTTGTTTGCTCACGTGCCGCGGTTTCCCTTCATTCCAGCGCATCTGCCGCTGTTCGGGCTGCTTGCGTTGTTGATTGCGGCGCTGGCAGTGGTGTTCGTCAAGGTGTACTGCGGCGTGCATCGGTTGTTCGATCGGCTGCCGATCCCAGATTGGACGCGACCTGCCGCTGGCGGCTTGGCCTTGGGTGCGTTGTGCACGCCCGCCGTAGTCGTCGTCGGCAATTACCTGCATGCACCCGGAGAAGGGCTCGGCTTGTTCGGTGGTGGCTACGGTGCGGTACAAATGGCGATCTCTGGTTCGCCTTGGCTGCCCGCGGGCTGGATCACGGTTGGGTTGCTCGTCGCGTTGTCGTTGGCAAAGTTGCTCGCTGCTTCGTTGACCATCGGCTCGGGCGGCAGCGCCGGAGACTTCGCGCCGTCTCTCGCCATCGGAGGCCTGTTTGGGGGTGCCTTCGGCCGCGCAGCGGAGCTACTGACGCACGATCCGCGTTTGCAATCGGGTGCCTTCGCGCTGGTCGGAATGGGCACGTTTTATGGCGGTATCGCGCATGTTCCATTGAGCGCGCTGGTGCTGGTCTGTGAGCTCGCGGGCAATTACGATTTGCTCGTACCGCTGATGCTCGCGCAAGGCATCGCTTTCGTGGCGCTGCGTAATCGCTCACTCTATCCGTCCCAAATGGCGACGATGCGTGACTCTCCCGTGCATCGAGACGCGCTCTTGCTCGATGTCCTGCGCACGATCCACGTGCGCGACTTGATGAAAGGCCAAGCGGTTCCGGTTTGCATTTCCAAGAATACTTCGTCCGCAGAGCTGATCCGACATGCCAGCCGTGCCAATGAGCAGGATGTCTTTCCCGTGCTGGATGGTGAGGGTCGTCTGATCGGCCTCGTCACTGCCAATACCATCCGGCTATTGTCGGCCGAAATGTCGCACGCGAACTGGACGCTGGCCGCGGACCTGCTTCAGCCGCCCATCTCGGTGACGCCGGACGACGACCTGCGCGGCGCGACCGAAGCGATGATTGCCAACGAACTACGCGAAATCCCGATTGTTTCGAGTGACTATCAGGTGGTCGGCATGCTCGACGAGGCGGACATTGCTGAAGTTTACTTGAGGGCTGCCGTGCGCGCGGAAATTGCGGAACGTCGCAGCAGTGTGCCTCGGGCCTAGCGAATTCGGCGCCGGTGTCGACGGCGGCGGCTGATCGCTACGAGAGCTGGAGCAGCTGGCGATCCCAATCCAGCAGCGCACCTCATATCAGCGCGACGTTCTCGCCGTTTGACGCTCGCGAAGCGAGTCGCACCTCGACGCCGAAGGCTCTGACGGTCGCGACGTAGCGCGTGACCATCAATCAAAACTCACCCGTCTCGAGCGGTCACGATCAAAGTCGCGCTGTGCGCCGCGAATGGTTTGCGTTGACGGCGACTTTCTCAAAGTGCCGGCCAGATCCCAACTCTGCCGCGCCGACTATCGGGCGATACGTCCGCATCGTCGGCGCCATCACCAGCGGCAAACGCGGCGGAGGTTGGACTCTCGGATGTGGGCAGTCGCGTTCGTGAAGTGAGCAGCTCCTTGACTTCGATGGATCGCGCTTCATCGCTCATTGCGCAGCATTCGAAGAACGTTGCGAGTTCCTGGTCGTTGTCTCTGCGCGCGTGCTCTGCGCTCTGGCGTAGCTCTTTGGTCGAGCGAACTGCGTCGTCGAGCATCCGTCGCAGATCGGCGCATCCGTCATCCGCGGGCGGGCTCGAGGTGGTGGTTCCAGTCGCACTGGTCCAGGGAGTGCTCCAGGGATACGGAGTCGTCGGCGGCATAGCGATCGGGGCCTGCAAGACCGAGACCAGCCGACCACGCGACGATATGAGCCCTGCGAACCACACGTCGCGAGCTCACTGAACAGAGTGAGACTGCAGAGCCGTAACGTCGAGCGCAGTTTGCCACGGTCGAGCTGAGGGTCACCCGAGCGCCGGTCGGGGATGCTCCGCGCAATACCGCCGCCACGCGCCGCGGTACGTGCCCTCGAGGTCCCGAGCGAACCGCGCTGTGTCTCCAATCGGGGACGCTTCGAGCCGAGCGCGGAGCTGGTCGCGCAATTGGCTGAGCCTATCCAGCTCATGGGCGAGTGCTACGGCTTTCGCCACGTAGGCTTCTTCGGAGTCCGCGATCAGCTCGGGTAGACCGAGGTTCATCGCGATCGACACGCCCGCGCGCTGCAGCGACGAATCACCCCGTAGCGTGATTACTGGTACGCCCATCCAGAGCGCGTCGAGGCTGGTGGTACCTCCTGCGTAGGGGAACGTGTCGAGCGCGATATCGATCTGACGATGCCGCTCGAGGTATTCGCGGCGCGAGACCCGGCCGCCAAACTCGATGCGAGCCGCATCGACGCCATGAGCCGCGAATACTCGCAAGAGTGACTCGCGCGCGTATTCTTCCGCGTACAGAAATAGGCGCGAGTTTGGAACCGCGCTCAGCACGCGCGCCCAGAGCGATAGCAAGTCTGGGTGTAGCTTGCGCGGGTTGTTTTGACAGCCGAACGTGACGATTCCGGTGGCGAGGGCTGGCGGCGGTCCCACGGGCAAGTCGGTTTGCAACGCGTCGTACGCCCAAAAGCACGCCGGGAGATGGAGCGACTCCTCGGAGTACAAGCTGAGATCTGTGCCCGGTGGATCACAAAAGTGATCGGTTAGACGGTAGTCGATCGTGTCGAGTCCGGTCGTGCCGACATAACCGAGCCAGGTCATTTGCACGGGCGCGGGTTTGCACGCAAACAGCCGTAGGCGCGAGCCAGCCCCGTGAAGCCCGAGATCGACCAAGATGTCGATGCCATCTCGACGCACGAGCTCTGCCGCCTGTCCGTCGTCGATGCGTTGGATATCTCGATAGTGATCGCCGACGAAGTTGCGGTACCATTCGGTCTCCGAATCGGGGCGTTCGACGGACGAGTAAAGAAAGACTTCGACCGACGATGGGTCGTGCTGTCGGAAGAGTGGGACCAAGAATTGTTGCACCGGATGAGCGC
>Ga0164241_10000540_pt1 | contig 65999 bp, 61 predicted proteins | sample OricomyardsoilBY_FD_108780 | JGI IMG/M metagenome (GOLD analysis project Ga0164241, IMG submission 108780) | Backyard soil microbial communities from Emeryville, California, USA - Original compost - Back yard soil (BY) | ecosystem: Environmental > Terrestrial > Soil > Unclassified | place: USA...
GCCATGCTTCTCGGCCATCACCTTCGTCAAGGCCGCCGTCAGCGTCGTCTTGCCATGGTCAACGTGACCAATCGTCCCCACGTTCACGTGCGGCTTGTTACGTTCGAATTTTTCCTTGGACATAGTCACGGCCTCCGGGCCAGTATTTAACGAGGCCCGCTACGCGGACCCCGGACAACAATAAAAAACCAAACACTGCGACGCCGCCGCTGGAGCTCACGACCGGGATCGAACCGGTGACCTCGTCCTTACCAAGGACGTGCTCTACCAACTGAGCTACGTGAGCAAACGACCCTTAGCAGGACCAGCAACGACTCGAAGGACAACCAGACGACAACACAAAAACCGACTGCAACAGCGCTGGAGCGGGTAGCGGGAATCGAACCCGCGTCATCAGCTTGGAAGGCTGAGGTTCTACCATTGAACTACACCCGCCAAGAATCACCGCTACGCGCCTGGAAGCCCGCTGTCTTACGCCGAGGCCCCGTGGTGGAGGGGGTAGGATTCGAACCTACGAAGGCGTAAGCCGGCAGATTTACAGTCTGCTCCCGTTGGCCGCTTGGGTACCCCTCCGCGTAAAATCGAGCCGCGTATTCTGGTTTCGCGGCAGATAACTGTCAACGCAAGTTTTGTGCCTGCGGCAACTTGGCCAGCAATCGGTCGAGATCCGCACCGGACAGGACAAGGGCTTTGCCTGCCCCCAGCTCCTCCGGCAGCTCGAATGGGCCGTAGACCAGGCGCTTGAGACGACTGACCTCGTAGCCGGCCGCCTCGAAGGCGCGGCGCACCTCGCGATTGCGGCCCTCGCGCAGCCCCACCTCGTACCAGCTATGCCCTTCGGAGCGCCCGCGCTCCTGAACCTGGCCGAATTGCGCGATTCCGTCCTCCAGCGCCACCCCCTGCTGGAGCTGGCGGCTCAATTCCGGGCCTGGAGCTCCCCGGACGCGGACCAGGTACCGGCGCTCCACCTCATAAGAAGGGTGCATCAGCCGGTGGGCGAGCTCCCCGTCATTGGTAAAGAGCAGCAGGCCGGAAGTATTCACATCCAGCCGGCCAACCACCACCCAGCGTCCCGAGGGCGCGGCCGGAAGGCGCTCGAACACGGTGGGCCGGTTCTCCGGGTCGTGGCGCGTGGTCACTTCGCCGGTGGGCTTGTGATACAGCAGCACCGCCCGGCCCGCGCCTGCGGCATAGCCGCCGGCGCCTGCTTCCGGCAGCTGCAGCGGGTGGCCATCCAGGGAAAAGCGATCGCCGGGCTCTGCCCGATCTCCCAGTTTTGCCTGGGCGCCGTTCACCGTGAGACGCCCGGCCCGCAGCCACTCCTCGATGCCGCGGCGCGAACCCACGCCTGCCGCCGCTAGCAGTTTCTGGATTCGCTCGGCCACAGGCGCCCGTCAGCGGATGGGAAGCTGCAGGCGGCCCATCAGCTCCGCCTTGCTTTCCGGGTCGCGCGCTTCCACGGTGTGATCGATCAGCCGCCGCGTCAGGTGGGGCCCGAACAGCTGCATGAAATCGTAGGCGTAATTGCGCAGCAACGTGCCGCGGCGGAAACCGATCCAGGTGGTGTGGATGGGGAACAGATGGGAGGCATCGACCATCACCAGGTCGGTATCGACTTCGGGTTCGAAAGCCACACTGGCCACGATGCCCACGCCCATTCCAAGCCGCACATAGGTCTTGATGACATCCGAGTCCCGCGCCGTCAGCGCCACGCGGGGCTTCAATCCCTCGCGGGCAAACAGCGTCTCCAGCGAGGACGGCCCGCTGAAGCTGAATACATAGGTGACCAGGGGATACTTCTCGAGGATCGCCAGAGTCAGCTTGGGGGCACCGGGGCGCGCCAATGGGTGCGTTTTCGGAACAATCACCTGCCGATGCCATCGATAACAAGGCAGGAGAACCAATTCCGGAAACAATGCCTCTGACCCGGTGGCGATGGCCAGATGCACCCTGTCGCCCGCCACCATCTCGGAAATCTGCTCCGAAGTACCCTGGTGCAGGTGCAGATCCACCTCCGGGTAGCGCTTGCGGAAGGCCTGCACCACCGGCGGCAGTACGTAGCGCGCCTGGGTGTGGGTGGTGGCGATTGAGAGGGTGCCGCGGGCGTCCTGGTTCAGGTCTGCCGCCACCGAACGCAGGCTCTCGATCTCCGCGAGCGCGCGGGCCGCATATTCCAGAACCTTTGCCCCCTCCGGGGTGACCCGGGCGAAGCTGCGGCCCTCACGAACGAACAGGTCGAAACCCAGTTCCTTTTCCAGCTCCTTCAGGGCGCGCGAGATGGCCGGCTGCGAGGTCCCCAGCGCCGCCGCGGCATTGGTGACGGACAGGCCATTGCGGGCCACCGCCAGCGCATATTGGAGCTGATGAAAGTTCATGACTGACCCGACAGCTAACTGGCTTCATTATAACAAAGAGTTATCAACCCTTCACCTGGCCGTTTGGACCTATCAGGCATCGCGCGGGGCATTTAGAGTCGCGGATTCGAAGCGCGCGGGGCGGCAACAGGAGGCCGGGGCATGATCTACAACAGCATTCTGGAAACGATCGGCCGCACGCCCGTCGTGAAGGTGAACCGCCTCGCACCGGCGGGCGTCACCATGTACGTCAAATGCGAGTTCTTCAATCCGGCCTCGTCGGTGAAGGATCGCCTGGCGATTGCCATCATCGAAGATGCTGAACGCAGCGGCGCACTGAAGCCTGGCCAGACGGTGATCGAGGCCACTTCCGGCAACACGGGCATCGCACTGGCGATGGTATGCGCGGCCAAGGGATACCCCTTCGTCGCCACCATGGTGGAAACCTTCTCGATCGAGCGCCGCAAGATCATGCGCATGCTGGGCGCGAAGGTGATCCTCACGCCGGCCGCGGAGCGCGGCACCGGCATGGTGAAGAAGGCCGAGGAACTGGCGAAGAAGAACGGCTGGTTCCTGGCGCGCCAGTTCGAAAACGAGGCCAACCCCGCGTACCACCGCAACACTACCGGCCCGGAAATTCTCAGCGACTTTGCCGGCAAGCGGCTCGACTACTTCGTGACCGGCTGGGGAACCGGCGGCACGATGACTGGTACCGGCGAAATGATCCGGCTGGCGCGGCCCGATACGAAAATCATCGTCGCCGAGCCGGAAAATGCCGCGCTGCTTTCCGGCAAGCCATTCGCCCCGCACAAGATCCAGGGCTGGACACCGGACTTCGTGCCCAAGGTGCTGAACAAGGACGTGGCGCATCGCATCCTTCCTGTCGGCGATACGGACGCGCTGAACACGGCTCGCGCGCTGGCAACGAAGGAAGGCATTTTCTGCGGCATTTCCAGTGGCGCGACGTTTGCCGGCGCGCTGGCCGTTGCGCGCGAGGCCACGCCGGGCAGCGTGATCCTGGCCATGTTGCCGGACACCGGTGAACGCTATCTGTCGACGGCCCTGGCCGAAGGCATCAACGAAGGATCGGATCCTGAACCCTGATTCCTCCAACGCCGTGCGCAAGCCTCCTGCACCCGCCTCGGCCGTGCGCTTCGCAGCGCTGCCCGATCCGTTTCCGATGACACGCGGCGGCGAACTGCGGCGCGCGCAGATCGCCTACGAATGCTGGGGCGAGCTCAACAAGGAACGCAGCAACGCCATCCTGCTGTTCACCGGCCTGTCACCCTCGGCGCACGCCGCCTCCTCGCCGGAGAATCCGGACGATGGCTGGTGGGAGAAGATGATCGGCCCGGGCCGCGCCATCGATACCGACCGGTTCTTCGTGATGTGCGTGAATTCACTTGGCAGCTGCTTCGGTTCCACCGGTCCCGCATCGGTCAATCCCGCCAGCGGCAAGCCCTATCGGCTGGAGTTTCCAGAACTGGCCGTGGAAGACATCGCGCGCGCCGGATTCGAAGCCGCACGCAGCCTCGGGGTGGAAAAGCTCGACACGGTGATGGGCTGCTCGCTGGGTGGCATGGTGGTGGTCGCCTTCGCGGCGGCCATCCCCGGCGGCGCGCGCCGCCTGGTCAGCATCTCCGGCTCTGCCGCCTCCTCGCCATTCGCGATTGCGCTGCGTTCGGTGCAGCGCGAGGCAGTGATGAGCGATCCTGCCTGGAGCCGCGGCAACTATCCGGACAATGAGCGGGGGCCACAGGCGGGCATGCGCATCGCGCGCAAGCTCGGCACCATTACCTACCGCTCGGCGGACGAATGGCGCGGACGTTTTGCCCGCAGCGGCCTCTCGCCGGTAGGCAAGCAGGCTGTGTCGCGCGCGCTGCAGCGCGTGCCGGAAGGTTTCGGGCCGCGCTTCGCCGTGGAAACCTATCTGGAATCACAGGCCGAGAAGTTCGTGCGCGTGTTCGATCCGAACTGCTACCTGTACATCTCCCGTGCAATGGACTGCTTTGACATCGCCGACCACGGCGAACCTGCGCAGGCATTGGCGCGCGCCGGCCTCGAGGGCGCGCTGGTGATCGGCGTGGAATCGGATTTCCTGTTCGCCATCGAGGAACAGGCCGGCATCGCACGGCATCTCAGCACTGCGGGCGTGCCGACGACCTTCTCGCGACTGCCCAGCATCGAGGGACACGATGCCTTCCTGGTGGATCTGCCGCGATTCGATGCGGCCATTCGCGGCTTCCTGAACAACCTGGAAAGCTGACTTTCGTGACCGCGCCGCTGGCGTGCGCATCCGTTACCCGCTCGTTTCGCCGCCTTGATCCGGGATACGCGAGAAGCCCATGCACGTTGGCATGGAGGCGTGCGCGCAAGCACTGAAAAGCATGGCCAATCGGACACAGCGGTTATGAAACGTAGCGGCTAGCGTTGTGGATGGGTCGGGCACGCGACAAATGGTCGATCTTCCAGTGGCAGATCGGGTACGGGAGTTGCGAGATGGTTGACTAACCCGTACCGGATATAACTGGCATCAGATGCAGAAAACCGCTGAACGAGGCGCTCGACGCTCTCTTGAGAGGAAGGCCAAAAGCCGTCGAAAGTCACGCCAGCTCGAAGGAGATAATCTCTTGTGGGGACCCAGCCCCTATACACCCTCACCACGGCCCACTGAAGTTTCTCGCCAGCGGCGCGCCGAAAGGACATGCAGATCGGGAGCATCGCCGCTTCGGGATCGACCAGGAGCTGCGTAGAGACGCCGCTAGCTCTGTAAAGTTGCTCCTCGCGATCCTGCAGGAGTCGAAACTGCGGCAGAAAATCGTCAGGAGCAGAGACTCCGAGGGTCTCACCGAGCACGATCATCGATCGGACTGTATTGTGGAAAACGACTATAGCGCCGCTGTCTACAACGCGTCGATGTCCAGCGATAAATATGAGGTGGGCGCACGACGACGCGCAAATATCCTTCACCTCGACAGTCAAGCCACGTTGGGAAACGAGCTCAGCTAGTTCGAGGGCGTCTTTGTTCTTACCACCGGCACTCGATATCGCTACAACCTTGGTGCTGTCAGTGAGTTGAGACTTAAACGACGCGACCATATTGTCATCAATGACTCCGCGGAGCGTGATGGTAGAAGTGGCCTCACTCAGATCGGGGCCGACCGCGGCTTTCGGACTTTCCGCTGTGCACGCCCCGCTTAGGAATAGCATCGTCATGGCCATCAAGAAGTGCTTAGCTGTCTCCGGGAAGAGACTTGCGTAGAGCAAGTCCGGTACGGTGGCCATGTCAGCTCCGGAAGAAGAAGTGAACGCGGTTAATCGAACACGGGATAAGTGGAATCCCGGCTTAATGGAGCGAGGATAATGCTCCGAAGGAAGGAAGACCATGACCCGAAGACCCCGCCGCAACCACTCACCGGCCTTCAAGATAAAAGTGGCTTCAGCCGCTGCGAAGGAACGCCAGACGCTAGCGCAGCTATGTGATCAGCCGCGCCCACGAACTTTATGGCCGCCTATCGAAGTAGAAAACTTCTGCATTCAGGGACGCAGCCGCTTGCTCAGGATGAACTGCGACACGATCCACTTCTCTCCCGCGGTGGGAGGCGAGCCCGTATGCAGCATGCGCCGGTCCGGCGAGAGATCCGGACGGGCGTTGATGAAGTAGAGTCCATCGCCGGCCTTGCCGCGATTGACGATGCCCAGCTCGGGAAAAGTGGTCTCGCCACCTGCGTAGTCATCGTTCAGGTACAGCAGGAAAGTGATCATGCGCTGGCCCTGCTCCTGGATCTGCTGCGCGTAATCGGCAGCCTGCGCATCGATGAAATCGAAATGCGGGGTGATCTGCTGGCCCACGTCGTAGTGCAGCACCATCGGCAGCTCGAAATGCTGCATTGGATAACCGCAGGTCAGGGCCATGCGCGCCTGCACCAGGAACTGCACCACATCGAAAGTCGCGTAGTCGAACACCACCATGGTGTTGGTGCGCATCTCGTGGATCTGGTTGCTGCGGCTCACCGAGTCATACACCAGTGCGGGACCGAGCCGGCCATGCGCGCGGCTGATCAGCCAGGGACAGACGGACAGCGGCACGAGCTGCGGTATGCGCCGGACGCTGTCATGCAGCCGGATGTCGGCAGCGGGGCTGAGCCAGTCATCCAGGGGGACGCGGGACGCCATCACCGCCCAGTCCGCAGGAGCAACGCCCGCCGGCTGCAGGCACTGGAGCTGACCACGTGCCAGGGCATCGCCTGCTGCTGCTGCCTGGCCGAGCAATTGCAAAGCGCCCGGCCAGTCCTGCCTCACATAGGCGCCGCCGGCCATGAGCGCAGCCATACGCGCCAGGGCGCGCGGCTCGCCGCCCCTGGCAGCCTCGGTGATGAAGGCCATGGCATGTTTCGGCAGCTTGGCGGCCTGCTCACCCACGAGCAGGCGATGCCCCAGCTCGGACATGGCCGGCAAATCCCCGCGCCGGCTCGCTGCGGCGAGCTCTTCGATCGGCTGAATGCTCATTGTCCGCCGATCATATCGCCGCCCATCCGTGGCGGGCTAGGGCCGACGCGGGCTACTGCAGGAACCCGACCTTCACTTCCTCTTCGGTGAGCAGCCGCACCGGCACCGGCCGGATCTTCCAGATGTCGCGGCAGTACTCGCGGATGGTCCGATCCGAAGAAAACAGGCCAGAGCGCGCGGCATTGAGGATGGACATGCGCGCCCAGGACTCGGTATCGATGAAACTGGAAGCGACTTTCAGCTGGCAATCCCGGTAGGCGGAAAAATCCGTCAGCACCAGATAGGGGTCGTGGTACAGCAGATTGTCCAGCAACGGCCGGAACAGCTCGGTGTCGCCGCGCGAGAAGAAGCCGCTGCGGATCAGCTCGATTACTTCCGCGAGCTCATGATCACGATCCACGGCCTGTTGCGGCCGGTAGCCACTGGCCCACAGCGCGGCCACTTCGTCGGTATCCAGTCCGAACAGGAAGAAATTCTCCGCGCCCACTTCGTTGCGAATCTCCACATTCGCCCCGTCCAGCGTGCCTATGGTCAGCGCGCCGTTCATCGTGAACTTCATGTTGCCGGTGCCGGAGGCTTCCTTGCCGGCGGTGGAAATCTGCTCGGAAAGATCCGCCGCCGGATAGATGCGCTGGCCATTGCTGACATTGAAGTTCGGCAGGTAGACCACCTTCAGCAGGTCGCGCACCTGTTCGTCCCGGTTCACGATGTCGCCCACGGCATTGATCAGCTTGATGATCAGCTTGGCCATGCGATAGCCGGGCGCGGCCTTGCCGCCGAACACGAAGGTACGCGGCGTCATCACCGTATTCGGATCGGCCTTCAGGCGCAGGTACAGCGCGATCACGTGCAGGATGTTCAGGTGCTGGCGCTTGTACTCATGGATGCGTTTCACCTGCACGTCGAACAGCGACTGCGGATCGATCTGTATGCCGGTGCGCTCCAGCGCCAGCGCTGCGAAATCCACCTTGTTCGCCTGCTTGATTGCGCGCCATTCGGTGCGGAAGCTGGCGTCTTCGGCCAGCGGCTCCAGCCGCCGCAGCTCGTTGAGGTCGGTGATCCAGCCCGTGCCGATGGCCGCGCTGATCAGGCGTGACAGCTTCGGGTTGGACAGCACCATCCAGCGCCGCGGGGTCACGCCATTGGTCTTGTTCTGGAACTTCTCGGGCCACATCTGGTGGAAGTCGCGCAGCACATCGGTCTTCAACAGTTCGCTGTGCAGTTCGGCCACGCCATTGATGGCATGACTGCCCACGCAGGCCAGGTTGGCCATGCGCACGTAGCGCTCGCCACGCTCATCGATCAGCGACAGCCGCGCCAGTCGCTCTTCGTCGTTGAGGAAACGGATGCGCACCAGATCCAGGAAGCGGGCATTGATCTCGAAGATCAGTTCCAGGTGCCGGGGCAGCACGCGCGCGAACAGGTCCAGCGGCCAGCACTCCAGCGCCTCGGGCATCAGTGTGTGGTTGGTGTAGGCGAAGGTCTGCGTGACCACGGCCCAGGCATCGTCCCAGGGCATCACCTGCTCATCGACCAGCAGGCGCATCAGTTCGGCCACGGCAATGGCCGGGTGCGTGTCGTTGAGCTGCACCGCGAACTTCTCCGGGAAGCGTTCCACGGGCAGGTGCTGCGTGCGCAGGATGCGGAACATGTCCTGCAGCGAACAGGACACGAAGAAATACTGCTGTTCCAGGCGCAGTTCCTTGCCCTGCAGCGAGTCATCGTTCGGATACAGCACCTTGCTGATGTTCTCCGACGCCACCTTGCGGTTGACCGCGCCATGGTGATCGCCGCGATTGAAGGTGGAAAAATCGAAGGACTCGGAAGCCTCCGACTTCCACAGCCGCAGGGTATTGGCCGTGTTGTTGCGATAGCCGAGGATGGGCGTGTCATAGGGCACGCCGACCAGCTCCTTGTGCGGCACCCAGCGCACGCGCATGCGGTCGAGCTCGTCGCGATAGGACTCGGTGTAGCCGCGCAGCTTCACCTCAACGGCCCACTCCGGCCGCACGATCTCCCAGGGATTGCCGAAACGCAGCCAGTTGTCGGTGCGCTCCTGCTGCCAGCCATCCACCAGTTCCTGGTGGAAGATGCCGAACTCATAGCGGATGCCATAGCCTACCGAGGGAATTTCCAGCGTCGCCAGCGAATCGATGAAACAGGCTGCCAGCCGGCCCAGGCCGCCGTTGCCAAGCCCCGGCTCCTGCTCGCGTTCCAGCAGCTGCTCGAAATCCAGCCCCAGCTCGCCTATTGCGACGCGCACCTCCTCGAGCATGCCGAGGTTCACCAGGTTGTTGCCCAGGTGCGGGCCCATCAGGAATTCCGCCGACAGGTACGCCACCGTGCGAGAGCCGCTTTTCGTATAGGCCGCAGCGGTGCTGATCCAGCGTTGCAGCAGGTAGTCGCGCACGGTGTGCGCCAGCGCCTGGTAGTAATCGTTCTGCGTGGCCAGCGCCGGGAACTTGCCCTGGGTGTAGAAGAGGTTGTCGAGGAAGGCGTGCTTGAAAGCTTCGCAAGCAGAGGAGTCGGGGCTGGCTCCGGAGCGCGGCAGATGGGTCACCGTGGCGGCTGACTGGGTCATCCGGATATCTCGGTCTTTTTGTTCATGCCCTTACCCTGCAATTCCCGTGCAGGGCGCGTGCCCCGGTACGGGCCGCCCGACGCGGGGACCTGCACCGAACTGGCGCAGGCCCGCGCCTCGCTGCTCCGGGTTGATGCAGCGGGAGTGAGCTAGCCGCTGTTGCGCAGCGCAGTGGCCACGGCGCTGATGGATAGCTGGATTCCCTCGGCGATCCGTGGATCCGTTTCGCCTGCGCGATGCCGTTTGAGCAATTCCACCTGCAGCAGGTTGAGCGGCTCGATATAGGGCAGCCGCAAACGGATCGAGGCATCGAGCTGCGGATTCTTCTCCAGCAGACGCGACTGGCCGGTGATGTCCAGCAGGCAGTCATGCGTTGCCTTCCACGCCGTCTCGATCTGGCCGAAGTAGTGCTGCGCCATGTCGCCGTCCTGCACCAGTGTCAGGTAATGCCGCGCAATGGCGAGGTCGCTCTTGGCCAGCACCATTTCCATGTTGTCCAGGGTGGTCTGGAAGAAGGGCCATGCAGCCGCCATTTCGCGCAGCAGGCCACGGTCCGCAAATGCAGCCAGCGCCTGGCCTGCGCCATACCAGCCAGGCAGCATCACCCGCGCCTGCGCCCAGGAAAACACCCAGGGTATGGCGCGCAGATCCTCGATGCGATCGGACTTGGTCCGCGATGCGGGCCGCGATCCGATCTTCAGCGTCGCAATCTCCAGCAGCGGCGTGAACTGGCGGAAAAAAGTCTTGAAGCCGTCGGTGCCGTACACCAGCGCGCGGTATTCGCTGAAGGCCTGGGACGAGATGCCGGCCAGCGCCTCAAGAAAACGACCCTGCTCGCCTGCGGCACGGCGGTCGGGTGCCAGTGAAGCCAGCAACGTGGCTGCAGCCATGGATTCCAGGTTGGCGCTGGCCGTTTCGCGGGTGCCGTACTTGGCCGCGATCGTTTCGCCCTGTTCCGTGATGCGTATATGTCCCTGCACCGTACCCGGCGGTTGCGCCAGGATGGCGGCGAAGGAGGGACCACCGCCACGGCCCACGCTGCCGCCGCGGCCGTGGAATATCTGCATGCGCACGCCCGCTTCCTGGAACACGGCGGCCAGGGAACGCGTGGCCTGGTGCAGGCTCCACACCGAAGTGAGGTAGCCACCGTCCTTGTTGGAATCGGAGTAGCCCACCATCACTTCCTGGTGCCCGCGCCGCAGCGCTGCTGCGCGCACATCGGGAAACTGCAGCCAGCGGTGCATGATCTGCGGCGCGCGCTCCAGGTCACCGATGGTCTCGAACAGCGGCACCACCATGATGACTGCCGCGCCCGCATCCGCCGGCCGGTACAGGCCGGCTTCCTTCAGCAGCAGATTGACCTCGAGCATGTCCGAAATGCTTTCGCACTTGGAGATGATCCAGGTGGTGATGCAGGCTGTCCCGTACAGCGCATGCGCAGCAGCGGCCTCGCGCACGATTGCCAGTTCGGTCTGTGTTTCTTCAGCCAGACTCGAATAGGGGCTGCATAGCAGCCGCGGGCTGGCCAGTTCCTGGCGCAGCAGCGCGATGCGCGCCTCCTCGTCGAGCGCGGCATAGTCTTCTGCGACACCCGCCGTGCGCAGCAGATCCGCCACCACGCGCGCATGCACATCCGAGTTCTGCCGCAGATCCACGGTGGCCAGATGAAATCCGCAGGCCTCCACCTGGCGGATCAGGCGGCCCAGCGCGCCGCTGCTGGCCAGCAACCCGGCGCCGTTGTCCACCAGGCTGCGGGCCAGCACGGCCAGGTCCGCACGCAGTTCCTGCGGCGAGTCGTACGCAGCTGCGGGCGTCACCGGTGCCCGCGGCGGCGCCTGCCCGGTGATGGCCTGGTAGTTGGCGCACAGCCGCGCATGGATGCCGATGACGGCACGCCGGTAGGGTTCGTCGTAGCGCCCGGCGTAGGTATCGCCGCTGATCTCTGCCAGGCGCAGCACCTCGGCGCTCACACCAGCCAGCTCACTCGACACCGACAGCTCCTTGCCCAGCGCATGCAGCTGCAGCAGGTACCCGCCCAGCACGGTGCGCGCGGCCGCGCCCAGCGCATAGCGCAGGCTCCCGGCAGTGACATTGGGATTGCCGTCGCGGTCGCCGCCAATCCACGTGCCCAGTCGCAGGAAGCTGCCGCTGCGCCGGGGCAGGAGCCGATCCCAGCGTGCATACAACTGCGGCAGCACGGGCAGGAAGATATCGCGCATGTATGCCAGTGCGATCTCCACTTCATCGCGCACCTGCATGCGTTCGCGCCGCAACGGGCGCGTCTGCCACAGCAGCGCGATCTGGCGCACGATGGCCTGCTCGACCACATCGCCGCTGGGTGTCTCCAGCGCCCCGCTGTCGCGCAGGCTCATCAGCTCAGCTATGCGCGTGCGGTGATCAAGCATGCTCTTGCGCATCACCTCGGTGGGATGCGCGGTCAGCACCGGCGCGATGAGCGCATGTTCCAGCAGATCGGAAACAGCGCCCGCAGGCACGCCATCGGCAGCCAGACTCTGCAGCGCTCCGGCCACATCCGTGGTCGCGCCGCCCGAGCGGGTCTGCCGATCCTCTGCCAGATTGGCCAGCATCGAAAACAGCATGAAGCTGCGCACGAATGACAGCGTGTCGTCCAGGTCCAGCGCTTCGGGCGGGTAGCCCGAGACAGCCGCGCGCGCAACGCCGCGATAGCGATCCACCGACGCGGCGCGTATGGCCTCGATGCGTTCGAACAAAGCAGCACCGCCATAGCCGCGGATCACATCGCCGAGCAGCCGGCCGAGGTAGCGGATGTCCTGGTTCTGCGAGATCGAGGCGGATGCAGGCTGCATGATCACGAAGATACACCGTACTTGCGGCAGATTGACCAGCAATACCGATGCACGGCCGATGCCAGACTGACGCACATGCTCCGCTACGTCTGGCTGCCTGCCGCGCTGTTGCTGCTGTCGTTGGGAACAGCAACGATGCCTGCATCCCCGACGCCCGCATCCCCGCGCTCCCCGCTGCGCATCGCCACCTGGAACCTGGAATGGCTGGTCACTCCGGAAACGGCGCATGCCGCGCGGCTGGCCTGTCGCAGCGGAAAGCGCAGCACCCTGCCCTGCGATGTCACGCGGCGCGCCCGTGACAGCGCCGACCTCGCGCGGCTGGCGGCGTATGCCAGCCTGGCAGACGCAGATGTATTCGCGTTCCAGGAAGTGGAAAGCGCTGCAATCGCAGGCCGTGTATTCGATGGCTACGACATCTGCATTGCGCCAGGCCGGGGGCTGCAGCATGTTGGCTTCGCCGTTCGTCGCGGGCTGCCGCACCGCTGCGGCGCGGCAGTGGATTCACTGAGCCTCGGAGGCAGGCAACGTGTCGGCCTTACGCTGTGGCTTGCACCGGGCACTTCCGCTGCCATGGAAATACTGGCGGTGCATCTGAAATCCGGATGCGCGGATGCCGATCTGGAGTCAGGCGCGGCCAGTTGCGCCCTGCTGCGGCAGCAGGCACAGGCGTTGGCGAAGTGGATCGCATCGCACTCTTCACGCGACCGCTTTCTCGTACTGGGCGATTTCAATCGCAGCGACGCGGATACCGCGCACGATCTGTTCTGGCGCCTGCTGGCAGGCGAAGCCATGCACCCGCCATCCTTCCTGCGCGCCGGCGAAGCAGTGGCCTTTCGTAATTGCGATCGCGGCGCGCCCTACTCGCGCGCCATCGATCACATCCTCGTGGGCGGGCAGCTGCGCGAAGCCCTGCAGGAGGGCAGCTACACGCGCGTGCGCTATCGCAGCCTCGACGCCATGAGATACCGCCTCTCGGACCACTGCCCGGTCAGGATTTCCCTGAATAGTGTCCCGCCCGCCACAACAGTCCTACATTAAGTTCAGTGCCCGCTCGCGCATCCGGTGTGCACATGCATAATGTGAAGCAGTTCCGGGGGATCTTGGGATAACTATCGTGGAACGACGCCTTCATACCCGCCATCGCGCCCGCACCATCGTCTACATCATCCTTCCGGATGGGCGGCGTTCCCTGTGCAAGGCGGTCAATCTCAGTGCAACCGGCGTGTTCATCCGCACTTCGGGTCTCGGCCTGCGCAAGGGCCAGAAAGTGGAACTGGCATTTGCCATAAATCTCGGCTCGATCACCAAGCTGCATCGCCGCACTGCGGTGGTGGCGCATGTATCCGGCGGCGGCACCGGCCTGATGATGGAAGCCTACGCGGTGCGCTGAAAGCGCACCCACCCCATCCAGGTGCGCTGAAGATCAGCTGCGGCGCGGCTGAGTTTCAGCTGCGCCGCGAAACGACGAACGCCTCGTCGTTGAACCACAGTCCGCCGAATTTCTGCAGCACGGTCTGCGTCGCCTTCAGGTAGGCGCCGCTGTTGACCACCGGCTCCAGCCTCTCGTCTTCGATCTGGTTGACGTACACCGCGGCGTTCCACGCTGCGAACAGCGTGGACGTGCCGATACGATCGGAAAGCTCGGATGGCAGCGTGCGCATGTCGTAACGGAACAGTGACTTGTCATCGGGCGGCGCGGTCAGCACGAAGTCGCGCGCTTCGCGGCCCAGTTCAGCCTTCAGCTGCGTCAGCAAGGCATGCCGGTCGACCTGGAAAGGATTCTCCTCGGGCCACAGCTTCTGGATGATCTCAAGCGCCGGGTCCTTGCCGGCGGACTGGATGACAAGCAGCCGGCCGCCCGGAGCCAGCGAACGCGTCAGCGGCGCCAGCACGCGTGAGGCCTTGAACTCCGCCGACATGCGCGCACGCCAGGGTTGCGACGCCAGGATGAGATCGTAGTGCGGCGGCGGCCTGCCGGGGCGCGGAATCACGCTGTCGAGCAGGAACTTGTGGTCCTCCCTGTAGACCACCAGCACCGAGGGCCTGCGATACACGGGATTGCCCGTCTTCTCGCTGGGATGCGTGGACCAGGCATCGGCCAGCGTGTCGGAGACTTCCTCGATCTGCTCCTCGTAGGCGTGCGCGGAGTCGCCGGTCAGCCGGATCTCCTGCCAGTTCAGTGCGGCGGCCAGCTGCGTATCGCGCAGCATCAGCCGCGGCGCATCGGCGTAGTTCAGGTTGGTGATCACCAGCACCGTGGCGGGATGCTCCATGAAGCGATCGGGCATTTTCTCCAGGCCCAGCCGCACATCCTCGAGGCTGATCTCCTTGGCCACGGCCACCATGGGCACGGCCGGGTGCACGCTGTGCGCGTAGCGCATCAGCCGCGACAGTACGGTGCCATCGCCCATGCCGGCATCGAAGATATTCAGTGCCGGAGGCGTGGGCTTAACCAGATCCAGTTCCTGGCCCGCCCGCCGCGCCACCGCGGCCTTCTCGTTGCAGGTATTGACGAAGGCCAGGTACTTCTGGCGATTGTCGTAGAAGCGAAATGACTGCGCGGACTGCTTTTTCGCCACGATGCCCCCTGCCTTGTTCCGGTGTGTCGCACCGCTGGCTTTGTTCGAGCTTACGACAACGGCATGGGCTGCTGTCAAAGGCAGGCCAAGTCCATAATGGCGCGCATGAATGTCTTTCGGCAGACGAACGTGTGCATGGTGGAACCTGCGGCCTTCGGCTTCAATGCCGAGACGGCCGTGACCAACCGGTTTCAACACCGCGGGCATGAGCAGGACGCTGCCGCCGCGGCGCGCGCCGAAACCATGGGATTGGCGGCCGCGCTGCGCAACGCCGGGATTGCCGTGGCACTCGCCGCCGATACACCCCAGCCACCCAAGCCCGACGCCGTGTTCCCCAACAACTGGGTGAGCTTTCATGCGGACGGCACCGTGGTGCTGTATCCCATGCACAGTGCGCTGCGACGTGCCGAGCGGCGCGAGGCAGTGATCGATTGCGTCAGAATGCAGCTGGGCTTTCGCGAGCGCCGGCGCATCGACCTGACAAAAGAAGAGGAGCACGGTCGCTTCCTGGAAGGCACTGGCAGCCTCGTGCTCGATCACTCCGCGCGCATCGCCTACGCATGTCGCTCGCCGCGCACCGACGAATCTCTGGTACGCCAGTGGTCGCGTCTGATGGATTACGAGCCCGTGCTGTTCGATGCCAGCACTCCGGATGGCACGCCGGTGTACCACACCAACGTAGTGCTCTGGATCGGTGAGCGCATTGCAGGCGCGGGCCTCGAGTGGGTGGCGCCCGCGCAGCGCGAGATGCTGCGCCACCGGATTGCCGCAGGCGGCCGGCGCACCGTCATGGAATTGAGCGCGCCGCAACTGCTGGCCTTTGCCGGCAACATGCTGGAACTGGGGGATAGTGCAGGAAGCCGCCATCTGGTGATGTCCGCGGCCTGCGCTGCCAGTCTCGACCCGCAGCAGCATGCACTGCTGCGTGATGCCGGTGTGCAGGCCCTGGCTGTGGCCGTACCCACGATCGAACGGCTTGGCGGTGGCAGTGTCCGCTGCATGCTCGCCGAAGTTCCCGTAGCCACCAAGGCAGTAGCCTGATGGAACTTGCCATGCGGGTGCTGCAACTGCTGGCTGCGCAGCGCGCAATCGAGGACCGGGCGCGCCGCTTCGTTTCCGGTGCCGCACTGGCAGGCCAGTTTGGTGTGACGCGCAGCGCCGTGTGGAAGGCCATCGGCCATCTGCGCGCACTGGGCACCGAAGTCGAGGCGATTACCCATCGTGGCTATCGGCTGGCGCAGCCCATGACTCCGCTTGACGCCACAGGCGTACGCGATCTTTTGCGTGAGTCCACGCGCAGCGCGCTGCGCGAGTCGGCATGCGTCGGGGAGCTGGACTCCACCAACTCACGGCTGCTGGCGCGTGGCGCGCCACCGCCGGGCTGCTTCGATTTCGTCACTGCGGAATACCAGTCCGCCGGACGCGGCCGGCGCGGCCGCAGCTGGCTGGCGCCGCCGGGCGGCTCGGTGTGCCTGTCCTGGTCATGGAGTTTCGAGGCACTTCTGGCCGGCATGGGAGCGCTCAGTCTCGCCATAGGAGTGGCCGCGCGGCGGGCATTGCTGTCACATGGCATCACCGGCGTCGGACTGAAGTGGCCCAATGACCTGGTCACCGCCGAGGGCAAGCTTGGCGGGATATTGATCGAAATGCGCACCGAATCCGGGGGGCCGGTGCAGGTGGTGATCGGCATCGGGCTTAATGTCGCGCTGGGCTCCGGATTGCGGACTCAACTGGCGCAGGCCGGTGTTGCAGCGGCGGACCTGGAACTGCTGGGCGCAGCAAAGATGCCATCGCGCAACATGCTGGTCGCGGCACTTCTCGACGAGGGAGTGGCCGCCGTGCGCGAATTCGCGCGGCAGGGATTTGCACCCTTTCGCGATGAATTTCACGCCGCCGACACCTTGCATGACAGGCCCGTGTCGTTGCACGGTAGCGGTCCGGTGGATGCAGGCATCGCACGTGGAGTGGATGCCGAAGGCGCCCTGCTGGTGGAACAGCAGGGGCGGATCCATCGCATCATCGCCGGAGAGGTTTCAGTACGGAGAACAGAAGCATGAATGCGCTGCTGATCGATGCCGGCAATTCGCGCATCAAGTGGGCGCTGGTTCGCGAAGGCCGCCTCGGACCATTGCAGGCCGCGGAAGTCACGGACAGCGACGCACTGGCGGCATGGCTGGCGAAGGCACCGCAGGTCGAGCGCACGCTCGCCAGCTCCGTCGCCGGCACCGAAGTGGAGCGATCACTGGCCGCGGCGCTGCGCGGTGCCGGCGCGCCCGCTGCGGAGTTCATGCAGAGCTCGGCGCGTGCAGCCGGCGTCAGCAATGGCTACCGCAATCCGCTGCAGCTGGGAGTGGATCGCTGGATAGGCGCAGTGGCGGCATGGAACCTGGCGGGATGCTATCGGGCAATCTGCGTCGTCAGCATCGGCACGGCATTGACCATCGACGTGGTCGATCACGACGGTGCACATCGCGGTGGCCTGATCGCGCCCTCTCCAACCTTGATGCTGCAATCACTGCTGCGGGATACCGCTGGCATCGCAGCGCACGCCGCCGGCTCACCCACCGCGAGCCGCAAAAAGCCGCCGAACCGCGATGCAACCCTGAAGATGCTGGCCACTGACACACGGCAGGCCATCGAACTGGGTTGCCTGTCCACCGCCTCCGCACTCATCGATCGCACGGTCACCGATGTCACGCGCGCGCTGCGCAGCCGTCCCGTGGTGTTCCTGACCGGCGGCGGCGCCGATGCGGTGGCACCGCTGATCCGCAGCGCCTGCAAACGGCGCGATGACCTGGTGCTGCGGGGCCTCGCCGTGCTCGGCGGCATCCCGCTGCGCCGCAGAGGCTGATAGGCTGCACCCCATGATCCGCATCGTGGTACTGGTGCTGCTGGCAGCCAACCTGCTGTACTTCGGCTGGTCCAACTGGGTCGACCACGGCGATCCCGCGCTCACCGCGGTGAAGACCACGCCCATTACGGAGAAGCCGCCCGCAGCCGTACCGCCGGCACCGCCTCCGCCCCCTCCCTGCAGCAGCATCGGCCCTTTCACCACAGAACTTGAGGCACTGGATGCGCAGCGCAAACTCGCCGAGGCGGGCTGGGGTGTCCTGCGCCGGGACGAGAAGGCGCAACAGCCCGAGGGCTACTGGGTCTACGTGGCCAACGCCAGCGCCGCTGCACAATCACGCACACTCAAGGCCATCCAGACCGCTGGTATCCGGGATGCATTCGCCATGCCCGACGATCCGGAGTTCCGCGTATCGGTAGGCATCTTCACCGAGGAAGACCGCGCCGAGGATCGCGCCAGCAAGGTGCAGCGACTCCGGCTCGATGCCGTGGTGAAGGCAAGGGTGCGCGAGCAGTCGGTGTTCTGGTTCGACGTGCCGGGCGTGGCGCGGGAAACGCTTGCGGATGGCCGCCTCGGTGCGGCAGGCCTGTCGCTGGATCGCCTGCGCATCGAGGCCTGCCCGGCAACTGTGGATCCAGCAGGAACACCGGGCGCCTGAGGGTATAATCCGGCCGCGCTTCCCGGCCCTCCTGCCCCCAAAGCATTGTGGTGATGCAGCGGTTTTGTAAACCGCAGAGCTTGGTTCGATTCCGAGTGGGGGCACCAAAAGGGCATCCGGCGGCATCCGACGGCGTTGTCATCCCTACTAAGAACAGCGAGAAACAAGGAGATTTCCTGCTGTCTATGTCCGCATTCATCTGTTGACAGCGCACACCGTCCGGGGATAACTGTGGGGGTAACTTCTTTCCCCTAGGGGTAACTCCCATGTCTCTGACCGACACCGCCCTGAAGGCCGCCAAGCCGAAGCAGAAGCCCTACAAGCTGGGCGATTCACGCGGGCTGTTTCTGTTGGTGCATCCCGGCGGCGGGCGCTGGTGGCGTCTGAAGTACCGCCACGGTGGCAAGGAGAAGTTGCTGTCACTGGGAACCTATCCAGACACCTCGCTGCAACTGGCACGGACGAAGCGCGATGAGGCGAGGCGGCTGCTGGCTGCCGGCAAGGACCCGAGCGCGGAGCGGCAGGCGGCCAAAGCCGCCAGCGCTGAAACGTTTGCGGGCATCGCGACCGAGTGGCAGGAGCAGCGGCGGGGAAAGATCTCCGAATCGACTTGGGGCAAGGTCAACTGGCTGCTGGTGGACTTGCTGGGGCCACACATCGGCAGCAAGCCAGTAGCCACACTGAAGTCAGCCGAGATCCTCCGGGCACTGAGGCGCATTGAAGCTCGCGGCACGCATGAGACGGCGCACAGGGCGCGACAGGTTGCCGGTCAGGTAATCCGGTATGCCGTGGCCACGGGTCGCGCGGAAGCGGATCCAACTGCCGCCCTTCGCGGCGCCCTCGCGCCGCTGGTCATTACAGCCCGGGCGGCGATTACTGAACCGCGCAAAATTGGCGCGCTGCTTCGCGCGATCGACAGCTATCAGGGACAGCCAACTGTCGCCGCTGCGCTGCGCCTCGCGCCTCTGCTGTTCGTGCGCCCCGGAGAGCTACGCGCGGCTCAATGGGAGGAATTCGACTTGGACGCCGGACAATGGCGCATCCCTGCCGAGCGCATGAAGATGCGCGAGCCGCATATCGTTCCCCTGTCGAAGCAAGCCGTAGTCATCCTGCGCGAACTCGCCCAGCACACGGGTCCGGATGGTTTGCTGTTTCCGTCGCTGCGCTCCAAGGCCCGCCCCATGAGCGACAACACTCTGAATGCGGCGCTGCGCCGGCTGGGTTACGCAAAGGACGAAATGACGGCGCACGGATTCCGCGCGATGGCTTCCACTTGCCTGACTGAGCAGGGCTTCGCGGATCCGCTCATTGAGCTGCAGTTAGCGCACGCTGAACGCAACGAAGTGAAGGCGGCGTACAAGCGCGACCGCTGGGCCGCTCGCATGACGGAGCGGACGAAGATGATGCAAGCCTGGGCGGACTATCTCGATGGTCTGCGCGCGGGCGCGAACGTCGTGGGAATCAAGAGAAAGGCGCAGTCATGAGCGCCAAGATTATTCCGCTGTTTCCTGACGAAATGCCCCGCCCATTTGCGGAGCGCCTGACCGCGCGCCGCGCGTATCGCGTGCGGTGCCGCCAAGTCGCCGCCGAATTCGTGGCAGCCGCATTTGCAGTGAGCGGGGAAAATGTACCCATAGGGATCGATGATGCCGTGCCGCTGTTCGTGGCCGCGATGCGGCGAGAACTGCGCAAAGCGTGGCAGTTCTAGTGACTAGACGAAAGCTCAGGACACCGGCGACAGCTACCAGTCAAACGGTGAACACCCAGCTCGAATCCAGCGAACCAATCCGAGTTGCCAAATCAGAATACGAACGTATCGGGCCAGAGCATCCTTTCCACCACATGAATTTGGCGGCAAGTCGGGCGGAGCGGGCCGCGAAAGGCGAGCATGAGCATGCCCGCGAAGTAATCGAAGCCTTCATTTTTGCCGTTGCATCTCACTCGGAGCGAACTTGGGCTGCGAGGTGCAGCGGGATGACGTACTTGCCCTACACACAGCACATCGCGAATGCGCTTCAGCAGTTGCTGGACGACCCGAAGGCCGATGCCCGCGTGGCGCTGGGACTGAAAAGCAGTAGGCCCGGGCGGCGAAAAGGGACCGTGCGGGGCTTCGACTACAAGGCGGTATCGGCGGCGAGGGAATTGCTGCGCGCCTACAGGTGCCAGTCGTTCATGCCCACTCTGGAGGCCTGGACTCAAAAGGCTGCCACACGAATCGCAAGACAGGGGACTACCACTGCCATCGCCCACAAGCGACCGGTAGCGATTCGAGTGGGGACGTTTCCGGCGGCAGGGGACCGCCAGTGAAGAAATCCTCCACTGGCATCTGCCATGATCGCGATTCGCCGTACTATGCGCAGACAAAGAAGTTCAAGGAATATGCGAGCTTGTCCGCATGCCTAGGTAGCGGCGGAAGGCTTCCCAAGTCGCAGACCGATACCGAATGACCGGCGGGAGTGGCGCGCTTCGCGCTCTTGCACGCCAAAGGGACGAGGCATGAATATCTTCGAGGGATCTAGGCGGATCGCCTTGGCGATTGGAATCCTCGCCACCGGCGCCATAGCAGTCGCCATCTGCTTTGACGAACCGTATGTAAGGGTCACGTTCACCACGACTGGCCCTAACAGGCCTTTTCTGCGGACAAAGGAGGATTGCCCTGAGACTGCAGCACGGGAGTATCTCTATCGAGACAAAAGCAAGGGCAGAGACGTCGGCATCACTCTTTGCTTCCTAGCCCAGCGATTTCCGCAGGACCAGATGCTGGTTCCGTATCGTGTAGCCGACGGGAGCTTCTGGGGCAATGAGCGCTTCAGTTCCGAGGTCAGTACTTACGCGTCACTCAGGGCGCAGGGATTCGCTATCCCAACGGCGGAACGTGAGCCGCTGGCAAAGGAATATCGCCAAGCCCGATGGAAGCAGGTGCGCGAAGCAACTCAGTACACAGCAATCGGCATTGGCGCTTATTGGGCTCTGGTCGCGACCATCGGCTGGATTGTTCGAGGCTTCATGGGCATTCCTCGGGGCAAGGACAAGCGCCCATAGCTCGGGAATCGCAACGCCTCTACGGAATCCCGTAGCAAATTGCTATCGCTGGCTGAGTTACCCCAAGCGGAGTTGCCAGGCATAGCGCCAGCCTTTCAGCCGCTTGGGACCGAGATCAATGGCATTGGGATTCCTGCTGGCATTAACGCTCGGCGCGTTGATGGGAACGCGTAGCGCCCCGCCCGCGGGGGTAAGTATTGGGGTAACCGTAGGGAGTCAGTTGCAACAGAATCCACCAAATCAATAACTTACGTCTTCACTTGGATGCCGAGTGGGGCACCATGCCTGCGCCTCAGGCCTTGTCCCGCGGCTCCTCGCGCAACCCGCCAAGGCAGGCAGTGAACTCTGCTCCCAGCAGGAAGATCTGCGCCGTGTAATACAGCCACAGCAGAAGCGCGGCGAAGGACGCAGCGGCGCCGAATACCGTCGGCACGGTGGATTTCGCAAGGTACAGGCCAACGCCCCATTTTCCGATGGTGAACAGGACGGCAGTGAGCAACCCGCCGCTGGCGACCAGTTTCCAGGGCAATCGCCGCGCCGGCATGTAGCGGTAGATCGCGGCGAACAGCGAGGTCATCAGGGCGATCGAGGTCACCAGGTCCAGCACGCCAATGGTGACGAGAAGCGGGGAATAGCGCGCCGTGATCCAGGAGCGCAGCCCTCCGATCACTGTGGAAACCGTCAGCGACACCAGCAGCAGGAAGCTCAATGCCAGGATGAAGCCCAGGGACAGCACACGGCGACGCATCCAGCCGCGAACTCCCGAGCGGACATGCGCGGGGCTGCCCAGTATCTTTTCGAGCGCCTCCTCCAGCGCGGCAAACACCGTGGTCGCGCCGATGAGCAGCGTGCCGATGCTGATGGCCGCCGCCAGCAGCCCCTCCGACTGCCGTGAGTTCTTCACCGCATCCATGACCACGGTTGCCATGGTGCTGCCGAAGAGCAGGTGCAACTGGCTGCGGACGAACTCGAAAGCAGCTGTCGCGCCGACGATCCATCCCGCCAGCGCCAGCAGGATGATCAGCAGCGGTGCGAGGGAAAAAGCGCAGTAGAAAGCCAGCGCCGCGCCAGTGGCGGCGGCATTGTCGTTCAGCCAGTTGCGCACGGTGCACACGACTACATTGCGCATGCAGCGATGATGGCCGCTTCGGCCCCACCCACCCGTCCGCTGACCACACCACCCAATGTAGGAAGGTGCTGATCCCGCAAGGGGTCACCGCACCTTCGGGCATGTGGCCTGCTGCAAACTCGAGATCACTGCTTCCGGCCATCCAGCTCCTCGCCGGTGGCGGCAAGCAGTGTCATCGCATCGCGGAACTCTGCTTCGGTCATGGTGCGATTCGCCCATGCCTCGAATACTCCCGAGACGAAACCCAGCTCGTGCTTGTTGAGCCTCTGCTCGGTTACCTCGATCCCTGGTGTCGCGCTGTCTGGCTCTTTCATGCGGACATTTATACCGGGTGGTTGCTGCACAGCCGGCTGTAGGGTTCTGGCTACGTCGGCCGGCAGCGACAGCATTTGCGGAATTAAGGTAAGCCGCGTCAGTCTTTCGCCTCCATGGCCTGCGCGCGGCGCACCAGTTGCAGGAACTCGGCCCGGTAACCATGGGGATCGGCACCCACCGAAGACTGTGCCAGCCGGATCACGTCATTCAGCCCCCACTTGCCGGTGTCGCGGCCATCACGCAGCACCTGGCCAAAGCCTGCCACCGCGGTGGAGAAGGCTACATCCTGGCGCAGCGCCGCCGGAATGCCGGCATCGGCGAGGATGGGCTGCTCGATCAGCCGCGAGCGGTTGCTGTCGGGAAGCTTGTAACGGATCTTGAGGTAGCCGTATTCGTTCGCCTTGCTGCTACTCGCGGCAGGAGCTGGCTGCCGCCCTGCGTAGCGGCGCTCGTCCAGCGACGACTTCAAACCGGCAGGGGTGATCTCGTAAATGGCGGTCACCGTGTGGCCGGAGCCCACATCACCGGCATCGACCTTGTCATTGTTGAAGTCTTCCTCATTCAACGCACGGGTTTCGTAGCCGATGAGCCGGTATTCCGCCACGGTGGATGGATTGAACTCCACCTGCAGCTTGACGTCCTTGGCAATGGTGAACAGCGACCCGGTGGCCTGCTGGACCAACACCTTGCGTGCCTCGGCAACCGTATCGATGTAGGCCGCGACACCATTGCCGTTCTGCGCCAGCATCTGCGCCATGTCGTCGCGATAGTTGCCTTCGCCGAAGCCCAGCACCGACAGGAACACGCCCTTGTCCCGTTCGCGGGCCACGAAGCTCTTCAGCTGTTCAAGATCGGTAATGCCCACGTTGAAGTCCCCATCCGTGGCCAGCAGGATGCGATTGACTCCTTCCTTGCGGAAGCTGCGCTCGGCCAGCTCGTAAGCCAGGCGGATGCCGGCCGCACCAGCCGTGGATCCACCGGGCCGCAGCGAGTACAGCGCCCGCAGGATGGCCTCGCGTTCACTGACCGGCGTGGGAGCGAGCACCTGCCCCGCCGCGCCGGCATATACGACTATGGCCACCGTGTCCGTCGGCTTGAGGCTGTCGAGCAGCAGTGCCAGGGACTGCTGTGCCAGCGGCAGCTTGTCGGGCGAATTCATCGAGCCGCTGACGTCGAGCAACAGCACCAGATTGACATCCGGCTGCTGCCGCACCGGCAGTTCGTAGCCTTTGATGCCGATGTGGATGAGCTTGCGGCCCTCGCTCCAGGGTGAATCACTGACAGCTATGGTCGGGCGGAAGGGTTGGTTCCGCGAGGTTGCGGCAGGCCAGGCGTAGTCGAAATAATTGATCATTTCCTCCACGCGCACCGCATCCGCGGGCGGCAGCTGGCCCTCGTTGATCTGCCGACGCACCACGGCGTAGGAGGCAGTATCCACATCCACCGAGAAAGTGGAGACCGGCGCATCAGCCACGCGCTTCAATGGATTCGATTCGAAATGACCGAAGCGGCCGGGATCTGTTGCGCCGGGCTGCATCGTCACCACCGGCATCGGTGAATCGTATGCCCTCGACTGGATGCGGCTGCCGGTGACCTGCACTTCCTGCAGCGAGCCCTGCGCAGCAGCGGGCGCCACGGGTGGCGCGGGTGGAGGTGGCGCATTCGTCACATTCGTGAGCGCGGTCGAAGCCGATGCGGACTTCCGGAAATCGTCGCGACTTTCCTGTTCAGGTGTCGCCTTCTGAAGAGTGGCCCGCGATGCTGCGTCGGAAGGCTGGTCGACCTTTGGCGGGCGAGCCGAAGCGGGCGGTATCTCCCTCTTCACCGGAGGCGGGATCGCCAGTGGCGCCGCAGCCGGCTCTGCACGCTGCGCCACCTGCGCCTCTGCATCGGGTGCGGCCCGTTCTGGCGCGCGCTGCTCTGCAATCACGCTCACCGGCGACCGGATCAGCCGCTTCTCCGCCGGCGTCAGCCACAGCAGCGACACCGCCACCAGTGCAACGCAGGCAGTAGCCATACCGCCCCAGGCCATGCCGCCGCGCGGCCAGGCAAACAGCTTCCATCGGCCGGGCGAAGTCGCAGGCTTCTCGACTGGCTCGGCCGGGTAGATGCGCCCGAACTCAGCGAGCGCCGCTTCCCGCGCGCGCAGCCGCGCCTCGGGATCTGCCGCAGGCGGCTGCAGGTCCTGCAGCTCACGTTCAAAGGAATGTGCATTCATAGGGCACCGCCTGCCACGGCTTCGCGCCGGTTCATCTGCTTGCGCATGGTGTGGATTCGCCAGGAAATGGTGGATTCGGAAACGCCGAGCACGGCGCCGGCTTCGGCATGGCTGAGGCCCTCGGCGTGCACCAGCAGCGCCGTGTCCTTCATGCCCTCGCCCAGGCTGTCGAGCTGGCTCAACAGCTGGGTCAGATAAATGGAGTCCTCGGTACGCGAGGCCTGCGATGCAGGATGGTTCTCCAGCAACTCGTCGTGATCATGGCGGCGTTGCGAACGCTGCCAGTCCCGTGCGCAGCTCAATACCAGGTGATACAGCCAGCTGCGGAAGGCGGACTGGAAGCGGAACTGCGGCAGGCTGCCGGCCAGCTTGATACAGGCCTGCTGCGCAATGTCGTCGGCATCGGCCCTGTTGCCGCACCACTTCCAGGAGAGGCGATGAATGGTGTCGTAGTGAAGATCCAGCAGCCGGGCAAAGGCGGCTGCATCACCGCCCTGTGCCCGTCTTATCAGCCCCAACAGTTCCTGATCGTCCATAGGCTTCTTCTTTGCTTGGCCGTCTTCCCCCTTTGACGAGGGAAAGGGCAGAAAGCTTGGATCAGCCTGATCCTACTCCCGGAAAGCCTCAGCAGGCCCCCAGCAGGGCCCGGCGGGCCTCAGTCCCGCCGGGCGGGCGACGCGGGCGCCCTCCCGACGGCATACCAGTCGACATTGCGGGTAAGCACCATCACCAGCGACAGTACCCCGAATACCAGCAACGAGCCTGTAAGCAGCGCGTAGTCCTCGGAACCCAGGATGGCGTACAGCAGGCCATACAACACACCCAGCACGGTCCCGAATCCGGCGCCGATGGCCGCACTGCCAAGCACGTGCGTAACGTAGAAGCCGATCAACCCCACGCAGGCCGATGCCGAGACCAGATAGGCAGGCCCGAAACCGATGTGCTCCGCCAGCGACAGCAGCAGCAGGAAGAACATCGCCAGCGCGAAGCCTACCAACCCGTACTGCACCGGATGCACGGCGACTCGGCGCAAAACTTCGAGCAGGAAGAAGCCGGCGAATGTCAGCGCGATGAACAGGAAGCCGTACTTCACGGCACGATCGCTTTTCAGATACTGGTCGACTGGATCGATGAAGCTGACGCCGAAGTGCAGCGCGGCGAACTCTGCGCAGGCCGCCTCCTTCTCTACGGCTGCACAGCGCGACAGTTTTTCCTCGGCATTGGTGGCGAAGTACGAGGTCTGCCATTCGGCGGAGAATCCCGCATCGGATACGGCCCGTGTCTTGGGCAGGTACTCCCCCACAAAACTCGGGTGCGGCCAGTCAGAGCCCAGCTTCACATGCGACTCGCGCCCCAGCGGCGTGACCTGGAAGCTGCCGGTGCCCTGCAATGGCAGGTCGATCGCAAATTCCAGTGCTTGCACACTACCTGCGTCACCCAGAGACAGTAGAGCCTGCACGCCGGAAGACAGCAGCGTGGTGCCGGTGCCCGGCACGAATGCCACATTCTCGCCATTGGCCCGCACCGACAGTGCATTGCCAATGCCGCGGATATCGGAGATGCCCAACACCAGTCGCGGCGCGCCGAATTTGTAGGCCTGCAGATCTGACTCCACGCCAAAATGCGCCGGCACATCGAAGCGCCCGGTGATGCGACTGGCGGCATCGAAGATGCGCGCGCGATAGATGCCGCGCTGCCGCTCCTGCGTAGTGAGTTGGCCCGACAGATCGAATCGCTGCGGCAGCAGCCGCAGTTCGCCGGCGACTTCCCGCGTCACAAGCACGGATCGCGCGCCCTCGACCTGCTGCTCGGTAACCGTGCGCACATAGGGCACAACCAGGATGGGGCCGGTGATGGTCTGCGCGTAGGCGGCGCTGCGCGCGATTTCCTGCACCACCAGATCGCGTGCTTTCTGGCGCTCCTGCACCAGACCGCCAATGCTCAGCAGCGGCACCATCAGCATCACGCCCAGCATGAAAAGAGTGGCGATACGGAACAGCAGACCGCGGCTCATGACAGCGCCTTTCGCATGGCAGCCACGGCAAGGGCCGGCAGCATCGGATAGACCCCTGCCAACCAGCTTCGTTGAATTCCGGTTTTCACGCTGCTTCTCCTGCCGGCCATGTTCTCTGGCCGAAGCCAGCATCCACGGTCGACCGTCGGCGATGCGTGGAGTTTGTGTGGAGATTTCCGGTGGAACGCCGGGGCCGGCCGATGTTCAGGCTGCCGGCAGAGTGAGCGTGGCGCGCACGCCGCCAGCCGTGTTGTCGATCGCGAAACTGCCGCCATGCAGCTGCGCCACTTCCAGGACGAAATTCAGGCCCAGCCCCGTGCTCTTGCGGCCACTGTCGGGTCGCGCCAGCGAATAGAAACGTTCAGTCACACGCGGCAGTGCGAAATCGGGAATGGGCTCGCCCTCGTTGTCGACAGAGATGGCGATCATGACCGGCTGCGAATTGGCATCCACAGACCTGGCTGTGATCTGGATGCCATGGCCGGGAGGCGTGAAATCCGCGGCATTGTCCAGCAGGTTGGCCAGCGCCTGACGCACAAGGAAGCGCTCACCCACTACTGCGACATGGGCTGGCACCTCATTGTTGGACACGACACGGCGCTGCGCCAGCAAGGACGCGCGCCCCTGCTGCAACTCCTCGATCAGGGACCGCAGGGGAATGGGCACGCGTTCTTCCAGTTCCCGGCGCTGCTCCACCTGCGCCAGGTGCAGCAGTCGCTCGCTCATCGCCTGCAGCCGGCCGGTTTCGGCATCGATGTTGTCCAGCAGCCGCGTGCGCTGCTGCGCTGGCAGGTCCTGGTGCAACAGTTCCGCCGCACCGCGCAGCGCGGCCAGCGGGCTTTTCAGTTCATGGGTCAGGGTCTGCACATACCGCTCGACATAGGTCTTGCCCTCGAGCTGCGCGCGCATGGAGTCCAGGGCCGTGGCCAGCTGCGTGAGTTCCACTCCCGGCAGCGAAGGGACGGCGGGACGTCCACCGGCAGCGACGGCATCTGCGTAGTCTGTGAGGCGCCGGATGGCGCGGCCCAGCCACCAGGACAGCAGCGCACCGATGACCAGACCCGCGCCAACGAACAACAGCGCCAGGGTTCCGAGCCGATGCCGGGCGCGTTCGATGAACGGCTGCACGCTGCGGTTGGGCTTGGCCACGGTGACCACACCGATGATGCGGCCCGTATCGCGCACAGGCGCCGCCACGTACATGACGGTGGAGGTTTCGTCTCCGGGCACCTCTTCCGTGGTGCGTGCGCCGTACTGCCCGTGCAGCGTACGGTACACATCATTCCAGCGGGAATAGTCGCTGCCCACGTCGCGGCCGGTCGAATCCAGCAGCACGATGCCATGGGCATCGGTGATGTAGATGCGGTGCGTGACGCCGTCCTTGCGTATGCCCCAGATGTCGGCGCCGGGATGGCGCTGGCCATACGCCGCCATCACACGGGCCAGATCGCCCTGCGCCAGTCGGCCATCGCGCAGATCAGCGGCGACGAGCTCGGCCAGCAGATTCGCCGTGTCGATCAGCGTCTCTTCGGTGGACTGCCGCACCGCCGGCTTGACCTCCTCCAGCACCTGGCGCAGCGCGAACCAGCCGAACACGGCCACCAGGATGGCGCCGACCACGAACAGCCGCAGCGTCAGCGACCAGCGCTTCATGCCTGACCCGGCGCGGCCTGCGAGGGACGATAGCTGTATCCGAAGCCGCGGTGCGTCTGGATGGGTTCGCTTTCGGGCGCGATCTCGCGCAGCTTGGCGCGCAGCGATTTGATATGCGTATCGACATTGCGCTCGTAGCCGGCCTCGGTGGCCGCACCCACTGCTGCCAGCAGCTCTTCGCGACTGAAGACGCGCTCCGGCGCGCCCAGCAGCTGCTGCAGTAACCGGAACTCCAGTGCCGTGAGCCTCAGCAGCTGGCTGCGGTAGGCGATCTGCATCCGGGGCAGATCCACCGCGAACTCCTGATCTGGCCTCGCGGCTGCCATGCCGCTGCGCTTCAGGATGGCGCGGACGCGTGCCACCACTTCGCGCGGACTGAATGGCTTCACCACGTAATCGTCGGCGCCGATCTCCAGTCCCACGACGCGATCGACTTCTTCCGCCCGGGCAGTGAGGAACATGACGGGTAGCTGCGAGTACTGCCGGAGCGCCTTGCAGAATTCGAAGCCGGTCATGTCCGGCAGGCCCACGTCAAGGATGGCCAGGTCGAACCGGCCCTCACGGGTCAGGGCCAGGCCTTCGCTGGCCAGCACCACATGCCGGGTAGCGAAGCCATCGGCCTGCAGTGCGAACTGCAGGGTATCGGCGATTGCGATCTCGTCTTCGACGATCAGTATTTTCGGCATGTCTGCTGTTGGCAGTCGGCTTCAGTGACTCAGCGCGTACACCGCGAAGTTCACGCCGACACGCAGCCCCAGCGATGCGCCATCGGCCGGATAGCGCGGATCATCGGCCCACTGGAATGAATCACTGACATCATTGTTGAAGGCGATCGCCACCATCAGGCGGCCATCGTCATCTGCGATGCCGCGCCAGTGCGGCACGGAGCCGCCGGAGAGATAGCCCGCGCGGCCGCTGTACTTCTCGAAGTGCGGCACGGCATGCTTGCCGTCCAGATCGTAGACCGTGTGGAAGATGGCGTGATCATCCCGCAGGTCGACGATCTCGCGATCAGGAAAGACCCGGCGCATGCCATCCGCAAAGCCCTGCCACTGGCCCTCACCGTAGAAGCTGTCGACGAAGATGAATCCGCCGCGCAGCAGGTACTCGCGCAACTTCAGCACCATCTCGTCGGTCAGATCCCAGTAGCCAGGCAGACCCAGCATCAGGTACGGCCAGTCGAAGACATCATCGCCGTCTTCAAGGTTCACGGGCTGCTCCACCGAGCGCACGTCGATGGTCGTCAGCCGCCGCAACACACTGGCCTGGTAGCGATCGCCGCGCGGATAGTCCACCGCCCAACTGGTGCCGCCCTGCCGCCAGTTGCCCCCGAATCCACCAAAACGTCCGAAGCCCCGCATGGCCGAGGGGTACATGAGCCGGCCGATGACGAATCCGGCAGGCTGGTTCCAGTCTTTGGGCAGCGGCGCATCATCCGCCTGTTCCTCGAAGCTCTGGTAGACCCGGAACTCCCGCTCAGCCCAGGCGGCTGCGGTAAATGCAGCCAGCAGGAATGCCAGGCCAACTCCCCGGGGAATCCGTCCCAACCCCGCGTATACGGATCTGGCTGACATTGAATTCCGCGATCCCCGACGCGCCGATGGAGGGCCGGCGGCCAATATAGGACAATTCATCGCAGCGACGGAGGAAACCATGGCCACCGGCTGGGCCCATGAAGGGGCTGTACAGGAGCAGATCGACGCCAGCGTGAAGGACGCGATCCAGCGCGCCCGCAGCAATCTCCCCGCCGGCGCCAGCCTGCAGCACTGCGCGGATTGCGGCGCTGACATTCCCGAGGCGCGCCGTGCGGCCCTGCCCGGCGTCAGGCTATGCGTCGGCTGCCAGGAAGCGGCAGACAAGCGCGAAGTGCCGGTTTCCGGCTACAACCGGCGCGGCAGCAAGGACAGCCAGCTCCGGTAGCGCCGCCTCCCGGTGGCGGGTAATGTACGCGTCCCGTAATTACCAAGACCAACGCCGGGGGAGCCATCCGTGGAGAACGCGCCTGAAGCCCAGACGCTGCAGCTGCAGCTCGAAGACATCCTGTTTCCGCTGCAGGAGGTCCAGACCAACCAGGGACATGACCCGAACGGCGATCGCGCCGGCACGCAGCTGCAATATGGCAACCAGATCCAGAAGATCGAAGGCCAGCCCGGGCGCTACGCCGTGGTGGTATCGGTCCGCACGGACAATGGCCGCAGCAAGAACCCTCCTTACACTTTCGCCGTCGAAGCCTATGCGCTGATGAACGTGACTGGTGGCACCGACGAGGCGGCCATACAGACTTTCATCACCAGCAACGGCTTCCCCATCATCATGGGTGCCATCCGCGAGCGCATCGCGCATCTCACGGGACGCTCCCCCTGGGGACGATTCCTGATCAATGTGATTCCGCTGGCGCCGCCCACGCAGATCACCTACATCTGAAGCAATGCGCTGGGCTTTCGCTCAGCGCACCTTGCCGAAGAAAATGCCGTCCGGCGTGTCGGCTGCGGTGAATTGCCGCAGCAGCGCCAGCGTGGCCGGATCCAGCACGGATACCTGTCCGCTGTAGGCAGTCAGGTAGAGCAGGCCATTGGCGGGATTCACCTGGATCCCGCCAGTGCCAGTTCCCAGATTCGCGCTGCTCTGCGCAACGACCTGGCGTGTGGCGAGGTCGATCTTCCAGACACGGATACCAGCAGGCTGGCGATCCGGTTCCATGCCCATGTCGTACAGGTACTTTCCGTCCGGGCTGAATCGCCCGACGAATGGTGCGCCCTGGATGTCCACGGTGAAATCCAGCGCATTGTCCGAGGTGCGGTAGAACGCCACCTTCTTTGACTGCCACAGGCTGGTGACGAACCAGCGCCCATCGGGACTGAGCGTCATGCGCTGGTTGGACGCGCCGGCATCGACCGTGGCCAGCAGTCTTCCTGCAGCCACGTCGATCACCGACAGCGTGCGCTCGCTGACATTGCTGGTGTAGATGCGCTTCTCGTCATGGCTGAGCGCAAAGAAATGCGTGTTGCGCGAACCCGTGGGCAGCTTACGGATGATGCTGCGCTGCTGCGGATCGACCACCAGGATGGACTGATCCTGCTCGGCAGTCACATACACCAGGCCGCTGGCGCCGGTCTCGGCGAAGTGCGGCCGCTTGATGGGATCCGTATCGAGCGCATACGCGATGCTGCAATCCTGCGTACGCATGAAGTTGATGACATGGCCATCCGGACCAGGCTGCCCGATGTTCACCGAGCTGTACACCGGCACGAACAGCATGCGGCCGTCATTCGAGAATGACGCCTCATGTGGCGCGACATCCATCTTTGCCTGGCAGATCTGCCGATCCGTGGTCGCATCGTAGATCGTCACCCCGGGCAGGGCTTTGCTGACGATGGCCATCAGCACGGGCTGCGGCGTGGGCACGCTCGGGGTGGCAGAGCAGCCGGCCAGACCCGTTACTGCAACCAGCAGTACTGACGCCGCAATCCCTTTCATCCTGTTCATGAATTTCCCCGACCGGTAAACGGCACGGGCATTACACGGGTAGACTCGTTGCCATTGCAAGGAGGTCGCGTGGCAGAAATCGAAGGCGGGGCACTGGCCATCCTGATCGACAAGACCGCGCGCTGATGTCTGCCTCGCACGCCTCGCTGTACGGCCACAGTGCGTTCCGGCTGTATTTCACCGGCCGGCTGTTCTCGCACTTCTCGCGCCAGATCGTCGCGGTAGCGGTCGGCTGGCAGGTCTACGAAATCACCGGCAGCGCTTTTCATCTGGGCATGGTGGGGCTGGCGCAGTTCCTGCCTACATTGCTGCTGACCTTCAACGCCGGGCACGCTGCAGACCGATACGATCGCAAGCGCATCGTGCAGGTATGCCAGTGGATCGAGGGCCTTGCGGCGGCCTTTCTCGCCTGGGGCAGCATTGCCGGCTGGATCTCGGTGCTCGACATCTACCTGGCCTCGGCCGTCTTTGGCGCCGCCTCGGCATTCGAGCGACCGGCAGGGGCCGCCATGCTGCCCAACATCGTGCCCAACTCGCTGCTGCAGCAGGCCACCGCGCTGTCGAGCGGCGCCATGCATATCGCCACCACTGCAGGCCCGATGCTGGGCGGCTTTGCCATGGCCATTTCCACGGGCACGGCCTATGTGCTCTGCGCCGTATTCTGGTTGTGCGCGGGCTTCTTCAATGGCGCGCTGCCCGTCCGGCAACGCGGGACACCGGAGGGTGTCGCCACGGCGCAGTCGGTGTTCGCCGGTGTGCACTTCGTGCGCCGCAATCCCACGCTGCTGGGCACCATCTCGCTGGATCTGTTCGCCGTGCTGCTGGGTGGCGCCACCGCACTGCTGCCCATCTTCGCCAAGGACATCCTGCATACCAATGCCGTGGGTCTGGGCCTGCTGCGCGCGGCGCCTTCGGTGGGAGGGCTGATCACGACCTTCCTGCTGGCGCGGCGACCAATAGAGCGGAAGGTGGGACGGCGGATGTTCCAGGCCGTCATCGTGTTCGGCATCGCCACGGTGATCTTCGGCCTGTCCACCAACATCGCCCTGTCGCTGGGGTCGCTGGCTGTCATGGGGGCAGCCGACCAGGTCAGCGTCGTGATCCGTCTGTCGCTGGTGCAACTGGCCACACCCGATGACATGCGCGGGCGAGTCAGCGCCGTCAATTTCCTGTTCGTGAATGCCTCCAACCAGCTGGGAGAATTCGAAAGCGGCGTGAGTGCGGCCTGGCTGGGGGCAGTGCCCGCAGTGATCGTAGGCGGGGTGGGCAGCATCCTCGTTGCGCTGCTGTGGATGCGCCTGTTTCCCTCGCTGCGCGACGTGGAAAAGCTGGCGTAGAATCGGCCGGGCTTCATTCATTCATCGGGGAGGTCAGACCATGTGCGATCACGATTCCATGGACGACATGCAGAAGGCAGGGCAGCTGTCGCGACGCCAGTTCGGTGCGCTGGGACTGGGCGCGAGTGTAATCGCCATGCTGCCCCGGGCCGCCGACGCCGCCGAAGTTTCGGAGGCCGAAGTCACCATCAAGACTCCGGACGGCAACTGCGATGCGCACTTCGTGCATCCGAAATCCGGCGCCTCTGCCGCGGTGCTGGTGTGGCCCGACATCTTCGGCCTGCGCGATCCGTTCCGGCAGATGGGCAAGCGTCTGGCTGAATCCGGCTATGCCGTGCTCACCGTCAATCCGTTCTACCGCACGCAGAAGGCGCCCACTGCTCCACCGAACCCGAACTTCCAGGATCCGGCCACGCGCGAATCGCTGCTCAAGCTGGCCGGCACGCTGAATGCCACCACGCACAACAGCGACGCCAATGCCTTCGTCAGCTGGCTCGATGCCCAGCCGCAGGTGGACAAGAAGCGCAAGATCGGCACGACAGGCTACTGCATGGGTGGCCCCATCGTGTTGCGTACGGCCGCTGCGCGGGCCGACCGCATCGGCGCCGGCGCCACTTTCCACGGCGGTGGCCTGAATACCGATGCGCCGGACAGCCCGCATCTGCTGATCCCGAAGATGAAGGCCGCCTTCCTGATCTGCATCGCGGACAACGACGACAAGAGCAACCCGACGTCCAAGGACATACTGCGCAAGGCTTTCGCGGATGCGAAAGTGCCGGCAGTGGTCGAAGTCTTCGCCGGCGCACAACACGGCTGGTGCGCCATCGATTCGCAGGTCTACAACAAGGAACAGGCCGAGAAAGCCTGGACGGCGCAGCTGCAGCTGTTCAAGAACGCACTGGCATAACGCGACGCGATTATGGAAAGCCCGTGGCCGCGCGATCGTGATCGCGGCCACGGCAGCCGCCGGCGCACTGCCCTAACGTATCCCCAGGTTCAATCACCGCGAGGGATACGCATGTTCGGCGAAGAACGTTCCTACTTCAGGTATGTGGTCGTGGCGCTGATAGGCCTGATGATGACCGGCTTCTGGTTCATGTCGAAACACTGAGCTTCGGGGCAGTCAACCAAACGGAGGCAGCCGCGTTATGGCGGGATGAGGTTCTATCCCCATGCCCGCCTGCCCCACCCTGCCTGCTCCTGCTACGCTGCTGGTCCCTGCCGCGAGGGCTGAATGCCCCGTCGGCGATTGCCCGACCATGGCGGAATCCACAGCGCAAGCGCTGAACAGCTTCCTCGCGGACGTTGAGCGTCGGGCATACCGTATTGCCCGGATGGCGCTGCGTCAGGAAGAGGACGCACTCGACGCCGTGCAGGACGCCATGCTGCAACTGGTCCGGCGGTATCCGACCCGGCCGGCGGCTGAATGGCGGCCGCTGTTCTACCGGATTCTTGAAAATCGCATCCGCGACATGCAGCGGCGCCGTGCCGTACGTGGGCGCGTGCTGGTCTGGATTCCCTGGGGCCGCGGCGAGGATGATGACGGCACGGACCCTGTGGAACGCGCGCCGGACCCATCACCCGGACCCGTAGCGCAGCTGGAAGGACGGGAGATCGGCGCCGCCATGCAGGAGGCCATCGGCTGCCTGCCGGCACGCCAGCGCGAAGCCTTCCTGCTGCGTAATCTCGAGGGAATGGACGTGGCACAGACGGCAACGGCGATGGGCTGCAGCCAGGGCAGTGTGAAAACCCATTATTCGCGGGCGCTGCAACGTCTGCGGGAGCAACTCGGCGAGTTCTGGACATGAGCAACGACAACACACCGACGGAATTCGAACGGCGCGCTGGTGAAGTACTGCGCGAGGGCGCGGACAACCTCGACGGCGCCACACGTTCGCGCCTCACCCAGGCACGTCACGCGGCACTGGCGCAGATGGGGCGGCGCGGTGGCTGGCTGAACCTGCGCGTTCTCGTTCCGGGCGGCGCGGTGGCAGCTGCCCTGCTGGTGGCGCTGCTGCTGTGGAATGGCCATGGCCCGGCACTGCCGGGAAGCAGCGGCAGCAATCTGGACGACATGGAGCTGCTGGCCGACGCGGAGGCCTACGAACTGTCGCAGGAGCCGGACCTGGAATTCATTGAATGGGCGGCCGCCATGGGCGACGGCCCGACCGGCACCTGAGGCATGGCGAGAGTGAACGCATGGGTTCTCGGCGTGGTGGCAATGCTGCCAGTGGCGCGCATCCACGCAGCGCAACCCGCGCCACCCGATGCCGAGCTGCTGGAGTTCCTCGGCTCCATCGACAGTGACGAAGAAGGCTGGCAGGAATTCCTCGAACAGATGCCACTGAAGACAGCACGCACATCGGCGGCGAAGCCCGCCACGAAGCCGGTCGCCAAACCTGCGCACAAACCGGCGACCGGGCCGGTGGCCAAGGCGCCGCCTCCACTGGCCGAGGATGCAGGCAAGGTGAAATCGCCATGAAACAGCTGTTGTTGCGCCTGCTTGCCATGGGCCTGCTCGCCAGCAGCCTGCCCATGCTGGCCGCCGAGCCCGCAGCCCCCGCTGCGCAGGCCATTCCCTGGAGCAACCTGAGTCCTGCCCAGCAGCAGACTCTTTCGCAGTTCGAGTCGCGCTGGAGCCAGCTGCCTCCGCAACGCCAGCAGGCGCTGTCCCGAGGCGCCGAACGCTGGGGCACGATGGACGAGGCGCAGCGAGGCCACGCAAAGGAGCGCTTCCAGCGCTGGCAGGGGTTGCCGGAGCAGCGGCGCGAGCGGATACGCGACCGCTGGAGCCAGTTCCAGAAACTGCCTCCGGACGAGCAGGCGCGCCTGCGGGACGATTTCAGGGAATTCCGGAGGCTGCCGGAGGCCCGCCGCACCGAACTGCGCCGCCAATGGCAGCAGAAATCGGCTCCGGAGCGCCAGCAGATGCTCCGGGAGCTGCGCAACCGCAGGCTGCAGAAGACCCCGCAGCAGTAAATCCCCCGCCTAGGCAGCAATTCTGCTAGACTTGCGCTTCTCCTGCCGGATCGCGACCGGTCTGTCTCCATGACCGGGCTCTTGGGTATCGCGACCCTCGATCCCATCCACAAGGAATTCCATGACTTTTTCCGAACTCGGGCTCAAGCCCGAGCTGACTGCTGCTGTGGCCGAAAAGGGCTACACCGAACCCACCCCCATCCAGAAAGCCGCCATCCCGGCAGTGCTCTCCGGACGTGACGTCCTGGCTGGCGCGCAGACGGGCACCGGCAAGACAGCCGGCTTCGTGCTGCCCATCCTGCAGCGCCTCGGCGCCCGCGAGGCGTTGGGCCCACGTGCACTTATTCTCACGCCTACGCGTGAGCTCGCGGCACAGGTCGCCGAGAGCGTGCGTCACTACGGCAAGAACACCACGCTGCGCTCCGAAGTGATCTTCGGTGGCGTCAGCGAACGACCGCAGATTGCCTCGCTGGCGCGCGGCTGCGATGTGCTGGTCGCAACGCCCGGCCGCCTGCTCGACCTGGCCCAGCAGAAGGCGGTGTCGCTGGCCAATGTGCAGGTGTTCGTGCTGGACGAAGCCGATCGCATGCTCGACATGGGCTTCATCCACGCCATCAAGCGCGTGCGCGCCCTGCTGCCGGCACAGCGGCAGAACCTGATGTTCTCGGCCACCTACTCCGATGACATCCGCCGGCTGGCCGAGAACCTGCTGCGCAATCCCGTCGCGGTGGAAGTGAATCCGCCCAACAAGACGGCGGACAAGGTGGAACAGGTTTCCTACCGGCTGCCGAAAGAGCACAAGCGCCACCTGCTGGCGCACCTGATCAACGAAGGCAACTGGCACCAGGTGCTGGTGTTCACGCGCACCAAGCATGGTGCCAACCGCCTGGCCGACCAGCTCACGCGCGCGGGCATCACGGCAGTACCCATCCACGGCAACAAGAGCCAGAACGCGCGCGTGCGTGCGCTCGAGGACTTCAAGAACAACCGTGTCGTGGCGCTGGTGGCCACCGAAGTGGCGGCCCGTGGCCTGGACATCAAGGAACTGCCGTACGTAGTGAACTACGAACTGCCCAATGTTCCGGAAGACTATGTACACCGCATCGGCCGCACGGCCCGCGCCGGTTCCACCGGCAAGGCCATCTCGCTGGTGTCGCCGGATGAGGCGCCCTTCCTCAAGGACATCGTGAAGCTGCTCGGCCGGGATGTACCCAGCCAGCCGCTGCCGGCCTTCGAGATCAAGGAGCCAACCACTCCTTCGACCATGGAGCGTTACGTGGATCCGCGCCGCACGCAGGCACATCGCGGCGCGCGGCCTGCGAATCAGCACCGCTCATCGGGCCAGCGTCCGCAGCGCGCCGGACAGCAGTCCCGGCGCGGCTGAGGCAGGCCTTTCGCGAGCCCCGCGCTTTCTCAGCTGCGGGGTTTGCGGAACACGAATACGAACTGGTCCGTCTTGCCGCGCGGCACCTCGCGCGACGGCAGTTTGTGCGTATCGTCGGCATGCTGCAGCAGCGTGCTTTCGCTGGCGACCTCGAAGCCCACCGAAGTGACTTCCTTGCGAACCAGCTCCGGATCAATGCGATGCAGCGTCGAGGTATCGCGCGCGCCGGAGCCCTTCTCCGCCGCGTGATCGATCACCACGTACAGGCCACCGGGCTTCAGCGCGTTGAGCGCCATGCGATTGGTCTCTGCCAGGTCGGCGTTGGGCCGGTTGTGCAGGTCGTGGTAGTTGAGGGATGTCCAGACCACATCGACCTGCTCGGGCAGCGGTGCCGCCGGGTCCAGTGCCGCCACCTTCACGTTGGGGTAGCCTGATTCGGCCAGCGCACGCAGGGGTGCGGCCAGATCACGGCCACCAGGTGCCGCATTGGGCGGAGGCAGCGGCACCCAGGCATAAACCACGCCCTGCGCTCCTGCCACCTTGCTGAAGATACGAGTGAAATAGCCGCCGCCGGGCAGCATCTCGGCCACCTTGCTTCCCGGATGGATGCCGACCAGCGCAGTGAGTTCGGCAGGCCGGCGATCTGCATCCCGGGCGCGGTCAGCCTCGGGCCGCGCACTATCCGCCACCGCAGCAGCAATCACGGGCGAAGGCGCCGCCGCCAGGGACGATGAAGCCCAGCCTGCCGAAAGCCCCATGCAGACTGCTGCCATCCAGATCCGGTTGCGAACTGACATGACTTGACCCCCGTGGTTATTGGTATCGTCAGTATATGACCAAGAGACTGGCCAGATCGTTCAGCCTGCTGTCGCTGCTGCTTTGCGGGCCCCTCTCCGCCGCTTCGACGGTGTCCTGCGGAGCGCTGTGCGGGGAATGGCAGCTGGATGCTGCTGCCAGCGATTCCCCGGCGCAGGTTCTCGATGCCGCATTTGCGAATTTCAAGGACCCAAAACCCCGGCACGTGCCGCAGCCACCCCCCTCTGCCAGCGACGAGGTGATCGTCGGCGCAATGGACGAGGAATCCCTGGGTCCGACCTTCAAACGGATGCCGCGTGACGGCCTGCGCGAAGAGCTGCAGAAGATGATGCGCCAGCCGCCGGGGCTTCAGCTCACCGCCAGCGGCAGGGACATCCGCATTTCCACCGATGCAGGCCTTGCCGACCGCGTCACGCCCGGCGAACCGCACACCCGCGTCGACCGCTACGGCAGCGCCAGGATCAGCACCAGCTGGAAAGGCTCGCGGCTGGTCATCGTCGAAAAATACGACCGCTCCAACGTCCAGAAAACCACGTTCTCACCGCGCAGCGCCGATGACGCCATGGAAGTGCTGCAGGTGATCACCCGCTCAGGCCTGCCCAAGGTTTCCTTTCGCACCATCTACCGCAGGGCCCCGCCGCCCGCGCTAGAATCCAGCCCATAACAGCCGATTCCGGGGGGAATCCGAGTGAAACTACGCGTCCTGTCCGCGCTGCTCGCCTGCGCCATGTCCACCGCCGCGCTGGCGCACCATTCCTTCGCGATGTTCGACGGTGAGCACCAGCTCAGGCTCACCGGCAAGGTCACGGAGTTCACCTGGCAGAACCCGCATGTGTACATCCAGCTGGAGGGCAAGGACCCGCAGGACCCCAAGGCCAAGGTGCGCACCTGGACCATCGAATGCGCGAACCCGGGCATCCTCAATCGCGCCGGCTGGAAGTTCAACATGATCAAGAAGGATGATCAGATCACGGTGGTCGTGGCGCCGCTGCGCACCGGAGAACCCGGCGCATTGCTGAAGCAGGTGAAGCTGGCCGATAGCCGCATCTTCGGCAATGGCGGCCCGGCGGGCCTGCCCAACATCAGCATCGAGGATGGCAAGCCGCTGCCCGCTGGGGCGAAGCCATGAAGCGCCAGCTGGGCTCGCTGATCCTCGCAGCACTGCTGGGCGCGCCAGCCTGTGCGCCAAAGCCGCCGGTCGCCGCCGTTCCCACCTTCGATACGAAGGACTTCGGTGGTACCTGGGATCGCTACCCACTGCCGACAGAAAATTCAGGCCAGGATCCTTCGGTCGTGCCTCGCCCGGAACCGATCCCTCCGCCACCGCTGAAGCCGGAGTTCAAGGACGCCTGGGACGCCGAGCAGAAGAAGATCGCTGCTGCCAATGCGGCCGGCGAACCCATCGCCACCGGCTACACGCACTGCATACCCGATGGCATGCCGGCGATGATGATGGCCATGTTCCCGATGGAAGTTCTGCAGACCCAGCGCCAGGTCACCATCATCCAGGAAGCCTACAACCAGGTGCGCCGCATCTATGTGGACGACACGCTGCCGGCAGTCGAGGATGCCGAGCCCGGGTTCTGGGGCCACTCTGCCGGCAAGTGGGAAGGCAACGACTTCGTGGTCGAGACCATCAGCATCAAGGACAACGTGCGCTTCCGCAACGCACCGCACTCGGCTGCCATGCGCATCCACGAGCGCATGCGCATGATCGACGCCGATCACTTCGAGAACGAAGTAACGGTCGAAGATCCGGAATATCTCACCGGACCCTGGTCATGGAAATGGGTGTACCAGCGCCGGCCCAACTACAAGATGTACGAGTACGTCTGCGAGGACAACCGCGAGTACGCCGACCCGGTCACCGGCAAGGCGCGCCTGCGCATAGACCACAAGTAAGGGAATCGGAGGCGCGCCGGCTCGCGCCTGCGCTTCACTTCTTCTCGTCGCCGGCCACGATGGGATCGGGCCGGCGGCCTTCCTGCACATCCACCAGTTTCGGCTGCACCCCGGTGACGGGATTCGGATAGTGGATGGGCTGCAGGTACCAGATGGGATAGGCCTGGTAGCGCATGCTGGGCGGGCGATCCGGCGGCAGCGTTGTCGATGCAGCCGCAGCGGGGCGCGGCCCGCCCGACCAGCCCCGCTCCAGATCCGCGACGAAGGTTGTGTACAGGTGCAGCGCCTTGATCTTCCACACGCCGTTCACCTTCACGTACTCATTCTCGTAGATGCCGCCGCTGATGCTGGCATCCACGCCGTACTTTCCTTCCATGCCGAATTCGCGCACGCGCGCCTTGGCAGTCAGCCCATCCGCCGCCACATGGACCACGGGCTGGTACTGGACATGATCGAACACTTCACCCTGGTGTAGTCCCGGCGCACCGAACAGTTCCAGTGACTGACGGATCCGCGCCTTGCCGACGTACACGCCGCGCTGTGCGTATTCAATCGTGCCGTCGTCGGCAAACAGATCGGCAACGTCATCCCACCGCCAGCGGTCCAGGTAGTAGCTGTAGGCGTTGTGCAGATACTCGATGGCGCGTGCGTCTTCCAGACGCGCCAGCCTTGCGGCCAGTTCATCCAGCGTCGCCGTGGCAGGCGGCAGGCTTGCGGCTGCCGCGTAGACGGGCTTGCCCGTCACCGGATTCTCGTAGTGCAGTGGCGCCGTGATGGTGCCGGGATACATGTCGTAGACCACGGTGGGTGGCAGGTCCGGCGGCAGTGCCTTTTCCGGGCGCGTGTTGGGCCAGGCCCGCACCTGCCAGCCCTTCTCCAGGTCGGTGTACATCTCGAAATAGGCATGCAGCTTCGCGATCATCCACTTGCCGTTCACCTTGCGGTATTCGTTCTCGTAGATGCAGTCGCCGAACACGCTGGCGCCGCCATAGTCGCCACCGAACACCAGCGCGCGCCAGCGGCCCTTCGCTGTCATGCCATCCGGCGCAACATGGATCACCGGCTGCATCTGCGTGTGGTCATACAGGCGTCCATGCACGGGAAAGCCCAGCCACTCCAGGTACTGCACCACGCGTTTGCGCCCGACGAACACGCCGCGGCCACCGATCTCCAGCGTGCCGTCCTCGGCAAACAACTGGCCGATCTCGCTCCACAGATTCTTGTCGACGTAGTAGCCGTAGGTACGCTGCAGTATTTCTATTTCATGCTCGTCATCGAGACGGGCAACCATCTGCTGCAACTGCGCCAGCTGCCTGGCGCTGGCCTTGCCCGCGACCGTGGCCGCAGCGGGCACCGCAGAGGCACTGGCAGCCGCATCGCGCACGGGGTGCGCGAAGCCGTAGGGCGGCAGGTACACCGCGGGCCATGCATCGTACTTCAGCGTGAGCGGGCGATCAGGCGGCGGTATCTTCCGGTCGGCGACATTGGTCGCCTCCATCCTGCCCTTCCATCCACCCTGGTAAGGCACAGTGAAGGTTTCGTACCAGTGCAGACTGCTGATCTTCCACCGGCCATTCTCCTTGCGGTATTCATTCTCGTACGGGCCGATCTGCCAACGGGCGTACTGCTGGAACTGACCCAGCAGCACCACCGCGCGCCAGCGCGCTCGCGCCGTCCTGCCATCTGCAGAGAGCGTGATGACGGGTTGCAGCTGCGTGTGCTCACGCAACTGCTGCGGCAACAATCCGCGCTGGCCGTAGCCAATCCCGTAGAGCAGTCCACGGATGGACTTCTTCCCGACGTACACGCCGGATTGGCCGTATTCGGCCACCGCATCGTCAGTGAGCAGGTCGACGACGTTGTCCCAGTCCGAGTGATCAATGTAGTAGCCGTAGCTGCGCTGCAGGCGCTCGATGTCCTTCAGGTCCAGCGCCTGCCCAGCGCGCTGCAGCAGCAGCGACACATCCGTGGCCGGCGCGGCGGCGGATGACAGCACGGGCAGGGCCAGCGCCAGCACAAAGGCAGAGAAGCCGATCCATCGCGGACTGCATGACATGATTTCCCCTGCTTTCATCGCGCTGACTTCGATCGCCGGTTTTCGGTTAGCGCAGTAGCGTTTGCGAGGCACAGTACGCCGCGATAACAGCCCGATCAAGTTGGGCTAGACTCGGGCGATGAACACGCGCCTGACATGGATGGTTGCAGTGATCTGCATCGCGGGTATTGCCACGCCGGCATTGCCTGCAGCACAGGACGAAGTTGCCGCAGCGATGACGCGGCATGGCATTCAACCAGCCGCCACCGCTGCGCGCCAGAATCCGCGCTGGCGCAAACCCGTCAAGATCGTGCTGCTCGCCTGGGGCCAGCCGTGGCAGCGGGTTGAGGAATTCCGGCAACTCGCCGCGGGCGCGACCGTCGTACTGGCCACCGACGTCACCACTGCGGCTGCGGCGGCGTCGGATGCCGACGTCATCATCGGCCGCAATCCGGAAATCTGCGATCCCCGCATCGTCAACAATGCGAAGCAGCTGCGCTGGCTGGCTTCGCTCAACGCCGGTGTCGAACTGTGCATGGGGCTGCCGGCAGTGAAGGCGCGAAACCTGGTGATGACCAACATGCGCGGCCTCGATTCCCCGGTGATTGCCGAGCATGCGATTGCGCTGATGCTCGGCCTGGCGCATGGGCTCGACCGGTTTGCAATCGACACTTCGAATCACGTCTGGAGCCGGGCCAGCGCGGCACGCGTGCCGATGCAGTACATGGAAGGCAAGACCATGCTGGTGTCGGGACTGGGCGGGATCGGCACCGAGGTGGCGCGCCGCGCGCACGGCCTGGGCATGCGCGTAGTGGCCACGCGGGTCGGTGGCAGCGGCAAGCCGGATTTCGTCGAGCATGTAGGGCAGCCCGATGAATTGCTGGCTCTGGCGAAGACGGCCGATGTCATCGTCAGTGCCGTGCCACTCACTGCGCAGACCACGGGCATGTATGACGCAAAGTTCTTCGCCGTGCTGAAGCCCACGGCTTTCTTCATCAATATCGCTCGCGGCGGAAGCGTGGTGACCGGGGCGCTGATGGCGGCACTGAATGAAGGCCGGCTTGCCGGTGCAGGCCTCGACGTGGTCGATCCCGAGCCCCTGCCCCCGGACCACCCGCTGTGGAATTCGCCGCGGATCCTGTTCACGCCGCATATCTCGGCCGGGTCCGATGTAGCCAACGAGGCCCGCTGGACCATTGCGCTGGACAACCTTCGCCGCTACGTCGCCGGTGAACCCCTGCTCAATCAGGTCGACCTGGAGCGCGGGTTCTAGCAATCCGGTCCGTGCCCCGGGCGCTATAATGCCGCGGCGGCTCACGGTGCCGGCTTGGCCGGTTCGCCGTGACGGCGTTTCGAGGGCCTCGTGCAAGAAAAACAACGTCTCGCACCGACCATCATCGGTGCACTGGGTATCGTCTACGGCGATATCGGCACCAGCCCGCTCTATGCTTTCAAGGTATCGCTGGCGGCAGCTGGCGGCAGCGCCGGATCGGCGCCGGAAATCCTTGGCGTCCTGTCGCTGATCTTCTGGGCACTGCTGACCCTCGTCACGCTGAAGTACATCGTGCTGCTGCTGCGCGCGGACAACGCCGGCGAAGGCGGCATCCTGTCGCTGGTTGCGCTGATCCAGCAGAAGACCGGACAGGTGGGCCCATGGGCGCGGCGGGCGGTGGCTATCGGCGTGGTGGGCACGGCGCTGTTCTTCTGCGACGCGCTGATCACGCCGGCCATTTCAGTACTGAGCGCTGCCGAAGGCCTGGAACTGCTGGGCCCGAAGCTGCACCAGCTGGTACTGCCCATCACCATCGGCATCATCATCGCGCTGTTTGCCATCCAGCGCAGCGGCACCGAACGCGTGGGGTCGCTGTTCGGGCCCATCATGCTGGTGTGGTTCATCGTCATTGGCCTGTTAGGACTGCATGCCATCACGCGGGCGCCGGAAGTCCTGGCAGCCGTGAACCCGGCCTACGGACTGGCCCTGCTTGGCAGGCATCCGCTGCTGGCGCTGACCATCCTGGGTTCAGTGTTCCTCGCGGTTACCGGCGGCGAAGCGCTGTACGCGGACATGGGCCACTTCGGCCGCAGGCCCGTGCGCTTCGCCTGGTTTGCACTGGTGTGGCCGGCGCTGCTGCTGAACTACTTCGGCCAGGGCGCTGTGCTGCTGGGCGCATCGGCGCCGATCTCCCAGCCTTTCTTCGCGCTGATTCCCCCGGCCGCATTGCCGCTGCTCATCGTGCTGGCCACCGCGGCAACCGTCATCGCCTCGCAGGCCACCATCTCCGGCGCGTTCTCGGTGGCGCGCCAGGCCGTGCAGCTGGACCTGTTGCCGCGCCTGATGATCCTGCAGACCTCGGCGCATGCACGCGGCCAGATATATGTTCCCGCCGTGAACATTTTCATGCTGGCCGCGGTGCTCCTGTTCGTGCTGGCCTTTGGCTCATCCAGCGCGCTGGCAGGTGCCTATGGCGCGTCGGTGGTGGGCACCATGCTGCTGACCACCGTGCTCGGCGCCGCCGTGGCGCGACTGCACTGGAACTGGGGCTATACGCGCCTGGTGCTGGTGTTCGGCGGATTCCTGCTGGTGGACCTGGCATTCGTGGCCGGCAATGCCACCAAGATCCCGCACGGCGGCTGGGTACCGCTGACCATCGCAGCCGTCATGTACTTCATCTTCACGACCTGGCGCGACGGGCGCACGACGCTGCGTGCCGAACTGGCGCGCCGCGCGGTGAAACTAGAGGAACTGCCGAAGCTCACGGAGAACGTGGCGCGCGTGCCGGGCACCGCGGTGTTCCTGGTCAGCAGTCCAGGCTTCGTGCCCACTGCATTGCTGCGCAACCTGGAACACAACCGTGTCTGCCACGAGCAGGTGGTGATGCTGAACCTGGAAATCACGCGCACGCCGCGCTACGTCGGGCCTCGGGCCTGGGTGGAAACCCTGCAGCCCAACGTGCATGCAGTGCGTGCACGCTTCGGATTCATGGAGACGCCGGATGTCATGGAAGCATTGCGCAGCGCCCGCCAGCGCGGGCTGCGCGATATCGATCGAGACGTGTCCTTCTTCCTCGGCTGGCACCTGGTTCGCGCGCGCCCGCGCAACCGGTTATTCGCTGACCTGAAGTTCCGGCTGTTCGCCTACATGCAGCGACGCAGCGCCCAGGCCGCGGAGTTCTTCCGTATGCCGACTCACGGCGTGATGGTGCTCGCCACGGACATCGAGCTCTGAGTCCCGGTCGCGCCGGCCGCCGCGATCGGCGACGGTGCGCGTGGTCAGCGAGAAATCGATCGGCACGATCACCACCATGCTGCGCGGCACATTGTTTTGGCGATACGGCATGAACAAGGCCTGCAGCACGGCATCGCAGGCCGCCCGGTCCAGCAGCTCGAAGCCGCTGGAGCGAGCCACTGTCACTTCGCGCGCACGCCCGTCCGTATCCACCAGCGCCCGCACATGCACCATTCCCTGCGCGCGGGCACGTTTGGCCGCAGCGGGGTACACCACGCGCGGCATGCGCAGGTAGTCAGGCTGGGACACGGAGACGGGTGAGTCGCCGGCGTCCACCACCGGCGCGGACGGTGCCGGCGCAGGTGCAGGTGGCTTGGCAGCGAGCGTGATTGCCATGGTCGGTTCCGGCGCGAGGTCGATCTGCACTACCGGCGTGACCGCAGCTGGAACGATCTCTTCCATTCGCAGCTTTACTGGTGGCCTTTCGACCTGATGGCTCTCGGCAACCAGTGACACCAGGATGGGGGGCGCCTCTGCCTCGCCATCGGGCTGCGGGGCCTTGATCGCCATACCCACTGCCAAGGCAACCACGTGCAGAGCCACGATGCCCACCATGGCCAGCCCGCGTGAGGTCCGGAAGCGGCTCTGTTGTGGAGAAAGGAGGCCCATTCCCGGATCGTAGTGAAAATGCTTCCTCAACGCAATTGAGAACAGTTCTTATTTGTAATCCCTACTCTGAGTGCAAATAGGAATGATTTGCATTTGTATTGACTGTTTCCTACACTCGCGCCGTCAGCCAGCTGACCCAAGTTCCAGTCCACTGCAGGGAAAACACCAAGACCATGAAGATCCAGCCGTTTGCCAAGACCCCCGCCCTGGCCGTAGCCGCCGCCATCTGTGGCAGCCCCGGCCTGCTGCATGCCGCCGAAGAAACCCAGCTGGGCACGATTGCGGTGACCGAAGAAGAAGACGCCACGCGCGTGGAACAGGTGTCCTCGCCCAAGTACACCGCGCCGCTGCTGGATACGCCGCAGACCATCACCGTGGTCACCCAGGAGACCATCGCCGAGCAGAACCTGCTCTCGCTGCGCGACATCCTCTCCACCGTGCCCGGCATCACCTTCGGTGCCGGTGAAGGCGGCGGCGGCTACGGCGACAGCATCAACCTGCGCGGCTTTGCCGGCAGCACCGACGTCACCACCGACGGCTTCCGCGACAGCGCGCAGTACACGCGCTCCGATCCCTTCAACCTGCAGCAGGTCGAAGTCACCAGCGGCTCGAACTCGGTGTACTCCGGTTCAGGTTCCGTGGGCGGTTCGATCAACATGGTCAGCAAGACGGCCAGCCTTGGCGATCGCAGCCTGGTCACGCTGGGTGGCGGCACGAACAGCTATGGCCGCATCACTGGCGACTTCAACAAGGAGATCGGAGCAACTGCAGCGATCCGGCTGAACGTGATGGGCCACCGGGCCGATGTGCCCGACCGCGAAGTGGAGCGGAACAAGCGCTGGGGCATCGCCCCTTCCATCTCCTACGGCCTGGGCACTGCCACCACCATTTCGCTGGCGTACCTGCACCAGTACGACAACAACACACCGCAATACGGCGTGCCTACCTACGAGGGCAGCATCCTTCCGGGTGCGGACCGCTCGAGCTTCTTCGGCTATGACAATGTGGATGAACAGATCAACGACACGGACGCCGCCACCTTCGTGCTGAGCCATGTATTCAACGAGACCATGTCCGTGCGCAACCAGACGCGCTGGCAGCGGATCACGCAGTTCTCCGTCGTCAATCAGCCGCAGGGCACTTTCTGCCTGGCGAACAACACCTCGCCCAGCAACACCGGCATCGCGGCCTGCCCGGCTGGATACCTGCCCGACCAGTTCCAGCCCAATCGCAGCGGCACCACGCGCGATACGCGCAACGACCTGATGGCCACGCAGACCGACCTCACCTCCCTCTTCAATACCGGCGGCATGGAGCACACGCTGGTCACCGGATTCGCCATCACCAGCGAGTCCTATCTGCTGAAGAATGGCGCTTCGGAGCGCAATGCAGGCGGCGCGCTGCCCAACCCGGTACTGCCGCGCACGACCATCTCGGATCCTGACTACCAGGGCTACACCGGGCCGATCAATTTCATCGTGGCATCCACCACCGAAGGCAACCTCAACAACCAGGCCCTGTACGTCTTCGACAACATCAAGTTCTCAGAACGCTGGTCGCTCAATGGCGGCGCGCGACTGGAGAACAACATGGATCACTTCGCCATCGTCAGCTACGCCACGCCGGCCACTGGCGGCGCTGCCACGCCGGCGGTGCCCGGCGGCGTGAATGACAATCTCTTCTCGTACCGCGCTGGCCTGGTATTCAAGCCGTCGGCCACGAGCAGCGTTTACCTGGCCTATGGCAACGCGCAGACGCCTTCGGTGTCGAGCGTGAACGGCACCTGCACCGTCAGCGGCACCAACAACAACTGCAACCTGGATCCCGAGGAGGCCGAGAACATCGAACTGGGCACCAAGTGGGACCTGCTGGAGAGCCGCCTGTCGCTCACCGCTGCCATTTCACGCAATGAGCGCACCAACTACCGCGTCAACGAAGGCATCACTCCGGAGAATCCCTCCGGCCAGCAGGTGCTGGATGGCAGCGCGCGCGTCGACGCGGTGATCCTCGGCCTGGCGGGCCGCCTGCTGCCGAACTGGAGCGTATTCGCCAACTACACCCACCTGGACAGCGAGGTGCTGCAGGGTGCCGCCGATTCGGTGGCAGCAGCAGGCGCGGACTACACCAAGGGCGACCCGCTGCAGAACACGCCGGAACATGCCGGCAGCCTGTGGACCACCTGGGATGTGATGCGCGGCCTGCAGGTGGGCTACGGCCTCACCTACCAGAGCAAGGTCTACATCCTGCAGCACACTGCGCCCACCGGCGCATTCCCTGCCGGCAGCGAACTGCCAACGGCGGGCGGCTACGTGGTGCATCGCGCGATGGCCAGCTACTCGGTGAATCGCAATTTCCAGTTGCAGCTGAATGCGAACAACATCCTGGACAAGCAGTACCTGACACGCGTGCGCACGCAGCGCCTGGGCTGGGCAACGCCCGGTGAGGCGCGCTCGTTCGTGCTTTCGGCTAACCTGTCGTTCTGACGTTCAGCCCCGGAAGGCCCCGCCTCTCGAGGCGGGGCCTTTTTTTTCGGGATCCCATCCATGATCATTTCCATTCCAAATGTCCTGACACCGGAGCAGGTGCGCGAGGCCCGGACAATCCTGGATTCTGCGGAGTGGGTGGACGGGAAAATCACGGCGGGCCACCAGTCGGCCCGCGCCAAGGACAACCAGCAGATCCGCGAGGACTCACCAGCCGCCCAGCAACTGGGCGGCATGGTCGTGGCGGCACTGGAACGCAATCCGCGTTTCGTCTCGGCGGCGCTGCCGCTGAAAGTCTTCCCGCCGTTGTTCAACCGGTACTCGGGCGGCCAGTCCTTCGGGCTGCATGTGGACAACGCCGTGCGGATGATCCGCGGCACGTCGCACCGGGTGCGCACCGATCTGTCCGCCACGCTGTTCCTCGCCGAGCCGTCGGAATACGACGGTGGAGAACTGGTGGTCGAAGACACCTACGGCGCGCACGCGGTGAAGCTGCCCGCCGGCCACATGGTGCTCTACCCGGCCAGCAGCCTGCACAAGGTCAATGCCATCACGCGCGGCACGCGCATCGCCTCGTTCTTCTGGATCCAGAGCATGGTGCGCGAGGATGCACAGCGCGCCCTGCTGTTCGATATGGATGGCGCCATCCAGCGCCTGGTGCACGAGGCTCCCGACCATCCGTCGGCGCTGCAGCTGACCGGCGTTTATCACAACCTGCTGCGGATGTGGGCTGAGGCCTGAATTAGCGTTTCCCCCTTCCCACGGCGCTCTGCCCGTGGTGAAATTGAATGATTATGAGTCTCATTCGCAAATCGGTGCTGCACCGCACGCTGTTCTGGGCCCACCTGTGCTGCGGCGTTCTGGCGGGCCTGTTCATCCTGTCCATGTCCGTCACCGGGGTGCTGCTGACGTACGAACACCAGATGGTCGATGGCGCCGAGCACCGCAACCACGTTGCGGTTGTGCCCGGTCAGGCGCGTCTTCCGGCTGACGCACTGGCGGAAGCGGCGCGGAAAGCAGGCAGCGAGAATCAGCGCCTGTCACTGGTATTCGATGCCGACCCCGCGGCACCCGTCACCGTAAGTGCCGGCCGTACGACGGCCGCGTTGCTCAACCCCTATTCCGCCGCCACGATCACTGATGCGTCCGCGGCCACGCGCGGCTTCTTCCGTGCCGTGGAGAACTGGCATCGCTGGCTGGGCGGCAATGCGCGCAGCGTCCGCGCGAATGTGCAGGATTACGCGAACCTGCTGTTCCTGTTCATCACGGTGAGCGGCGTGTACCTGTGGCTGCCCGCGGTGTGGCGCTGGCGCACCGTGCGCGGCCTGCTGCTGTTCCAGCGCAAGTACATCAACGCGAAGGTGCGCGATTTCAACTGGCACCATGTCTTTGGCGCCTGGATGCTGGTGCCGTTGTTCCTGATCGCGCTGTCCGGCGTGGTGATGTCGTTTCCCTGGGCAAACAATCTGGTCTATGCCGCGTTTGGCGAGCAGGCACCGCAGCGTGGCGGTGGCGGTGGCGGTGGCGGTGGACCAGGCGCACCAGCCGCAGCTGGTGGAGCGCAAGCGGCCCGGCCCGCAGGGCAACGCGCAAGCCTGCAGCAACTGCTCGATGCCTCCATTGCCGGCGTGGGCAACTGGCAGCGCATCACCCTGCCGCTCGCCGGCCGCGGCGAACATATCGAAGTAGCTGTGGAACTGAAGTCCGAGGAGCGGCGCCCGCCCCGCAGGACCGTGGTGCTCAACAGGGCTGATGCCAGTCTGGTAGAGATCCAGGGAGCCACCGGCCCGGCGGCGAATCCCTCGCGCGGGCAGAAGGCGCGGACCTGGCTGCGTTTCGTGCACACCGGTGAGCAGTACGGTGTTGTCGGCCAGACGATCGCGGGGCTGGCCTCGCTGGCTGCGTGCTTTCTCGTTTATACCGGGCTGGCACTGGCCTGGCGGCGGCTGATATCCCCGCTCTTCCGTGCCGCGGAGCGGCCTGGCACGCGATAGGCTATTCGAACAGGATCCATTTTCCCTTGAAACGCTTCTTGCGCGTTTCTTCATATCTCCTTTCCAGTTCTTCGCGCTCGCGGACCAGCTTGCGAAGCTCCGGGTGGGCGTTGATCACTGCCAGCGCCGTGTCCTCGTAGTCCACTGCGTGTTCCACCGCCACCAGGTCCGCGGGCGGCGCGTATTCACCGGTGATGAATGACCGGGCTTCGTTTTCCTGGGCCTTTGCGTAGTACACCGGCCTGCAGACCCGGTACTTGAATCTCGTGCCGGTGGGCACATCGATCGTGCAGTGGACGTCGTAGTCGTCGTTGGTATTCAGCTCGTTGTACTTCGCCCAGAACTTGTCCTCGGCCTTGATGATGTCCTGGCGCATCTCGTACAGGCGCTTGCCGACAATCTGGACCTCGTCCAGCTCGACAACGGAATCGACACGGGCTGAAACCTGCGTCGGTGCCGGCGCGGGCGCGGTTGTCGCTTCCGGCGCAGTTGGCGAAGCTGCCTCTTCTGCCATGGCCATTCCGCCAACCACGGCCAGCCATCCCGACACGGCAGCGGCCGATATCGCCTTGCCCCCTGACTTCATTCGCCGGATTCCTTGTCTGCAGCACCCCGCTGGTCAGACAAGTATAGGGTTTTCACGTTCCCGATCCGTGTCCGGCGCCGCCGTTGCACCCTCAAAGAGCAGCAATGCGCCCACACGGAACGCCGTGACGCAGATATCTCCTTTCGTCTTGATGACACATCTTCCTGTCAGGCTGGTTGAGCCGGCACCGCTGGCATTGGCCTTGCATGAATGCCTGTGAAGTCTGTCACGAGGATTCCGAAGGATCGTGGAACAAATCGTTTACGTATTCGAAGGGTTTCATCTGGATGTCACGCGCCGCCGCCTGTCCTCCAGCGGCGGCGTGGTGCTTCCATTGAGCTCGCGCGCAATGGACAGCCTGATGCTGCTCGTGGCCAATGCAGGGCAGCTGGTGGAAAAGCGCCGGTTGATGGAGACCGTGTGGCCGGGAACGGTAGTCGAGGACAACAACCTCAACCAGTGCATCCTCGCCATCCGCAAGGTGCTGGGAGAGGCCACCGGCAGCAATCGCTACATCAAGACTGTGCCGGGACGCGGCTATCTTTTCGTCTGTCCGGTGCGCATGCAGACGCGCGAGAATGCCGATTCCGATTCGGCCGCGGGCTTGTCACTTGCGCGAAGGCTGGGATTGACCGTGGCAGCCGTGGCGCCCGTCGCCTGCCTGCTGGTAACAGGCCTGCTGTACGTACCGGAAGGCGCACAAGGGCCGGCCCATACCGAACCGAACCTGGTGCTGCGGCTGCGGGCTGCACACGCCGCATCGCCCTCTGCGCTCGCCGACTGCCTGGCGCGAGAGCCGGGACTGCATCTGGAAGTATCCGTGCACCTGGTGCGGGAAGGCTCCGGCGGTGCGCTATGGTCCGGCAAATATGTGGCGGGCCAGCAGGATCTGCTCTCACTGCAGGAGGCGGCCAGGCCGGCCGGCCGCTCCTGCGATGAACTGGTCGCGCTTCAGCAGGCTTCGATAGCCGCTGAACGCGCGACCGGTTCCGGGATCAATTCTTCGCGATGACGTCGTCCTTCTTCAACTCATCGGCAACTTCCTGCGCCAGCATCAGCACGAACTTGTCGGTGTTCGGCGGGTTGGTGGTCTTGCTCTGCGCGCTCCAGATGAGCTTGTTCTGCTTCAGCGAATACACCAGGGTTTCCACGTAGACGACCGTGTCGACGCGGATATCGTTGCCCATCGCCACCGGCCCGCCACCCCATGACGAGCCCCAGCCGTAGCCGTAGTACCCGCCCCAGTAAGAGCCATACATCGGGCTGTAGGTGTTTACGGGTGTGACGGTCACGTCCTTGTCGGACCTGACCGGCCGCATCACCACTACGCCCTCGATGCCGGCCTTCTCCAGTGCCGCGCGGGTAGCCGCTTCGGCGGAGGGCTTGGCATCGTCGCTTTGCAGCGTATACATGGGGATGCCCTGCCCACCACGGCGGGTGATCTCGGCAGCCAGCGTGTCTTCCGCCACCCGGCGCGTGGAGCGGTCATTGATCATGACCACCGCCGCCACCTTGGTTGCCGATGTCACCTGCACCGGCTGGGCATCGGGCGACTTCCAGGTGCTCACGAACTGAGAGGTCTCGCATGCGGAAGCCAGAACGGCGACCACTGCCACTGCCAACGCCTTGCCCATGCCGTTCATCATCACTCCTTAAGATTGGTTGCCAGGGCGCGTGACGCCCCCGCTTCCGGCAGCTTACACCTGTCGCCGCCCTGCCACAGCCTGCCCAAATGGGGGGTGCCCTGCAGGCCTCCAATGAGAGTAGCCTTTGCAAGCACAGTTCCCTCGCGGCGCCCGGCTGCCAGGACAAATCAGGAGGATTGCAGATGAACTTCATGAAAAGAATTTTGGTGGCGCTGCCGGTACTGGCCTTGCTTGCAGGACCAGCACTCGCGGATGAATATGCCGACGCCATGGACGTGTTCAAGAAGGCAACCGAAAGCGCTGCATTCTTCGGCAAGTCATATGGTTACGCGGTGTTCCCTGGCATCGGAAAAGCGGGCCTGGGAATCGGCGGGGCGCATGGCGACGGGCGCGTCTACCAGGGCGGCAACTACGTGGGCGACACCTCGATGACGCAGCTGACCATTGGCCTGCAGGCCGGCGGACAGGCCTACCGGCAGATGATCTTCTTCGAGAACAAGGAGGCCTTCGACAAGTTCACGAATGGCAACTTCGAGTTCGGTGCACAGGCCACTGCCGTGGCAATCACGGCGGCGGCCTCGGCCTCCACTTCAACCGCGGGCTCGGGAACCAGCGCCAGCTCCAGCAGTGAGAATGCCAAGGCCAAGAGCGGTTACCAGAGCGGCATGGCTGTGTTCACGATAGCCAAGGGCGGACTGATGTACGAAGCCACCCTCGGCGGCCAGAAGTACAAGTACAAGGCCAACAAGCCCAAGTAGGCCAGAAACGGCTGGTGCAAGCTTGAGGAAGCTGATCGGCCTGCTGGGACTCGTCTTCCTGGCGGCCGTCACCGGCGGCGAACCGGCGCCACCCGTACAGGGTGGCTTGCCGGCTGCCATTGCCGAACATATCACGCAGCTCGGCACCGAGTCCGCGCCTGCGATCCGCGACAGTGCGCTGGCAGCTTACGTCATCATCGAGAACTTCTATGCCCGGCGCGGCTTCACACCGGTGTGGTCCGAACCGGCGCGCGCCAAGGCATTGATCGACGCCATACGCGACAGCGTCGAAGACGGCCTGGTTCCAGCCGACTACCACTACAACAGCCTGGTGCAGATGTCGCAGGAAGTCGCCCAGCCGGGCGCCACCGACAGCCAGCGTGCAGAATTCGAGCTGTTGATGATGGATGCCGCAGTCCGACTGGGTTACCACCTGTGGTTCGGCAAGGTCGATCCCGTGAGTTTTGATTCGGGCTGGAACCTGGCGCGACGTGTACCGGGCTTCGATCCGGTGGAAGAGATCGAAAAGGCACTGTCCGCGCCGGACCTGGCCGCAACCATCGGCAAGCAGCGCCCGGACGAAGCGATCTACACCGGGCTGAAGCGCGAACTGGCCCGCTACCGCGACATAAAAACACACGGCGGCTGGGAGCCGATTCCACAGGGACCCACGCTGAAGCCTGGTGACTCCGACCTGCGGATACCGCTGGTGCGCGCGCGCCTTGCGGCCACCGGCGACCTGCCAGATGCCACGCTTGCCGCAGGCCAGGCGCCGGAGAAATTCGATCCCGCGCTGGAGCAGGCACTGCGCGCATTCCAGTCGCGCATGGGGTTGAATGCCGACGGCACGATTGGCCCCAACACGCTCGCCGAGCTCAGCGTGCCGGTGGAGAACCGCATCCGCCAGCTGCGCATCAACCTGGATCGCGGCCGCGTGCTGCTGTACGACCTGCCGCCGGAATTCGTCGTGGTCAACATCGCCTCGCAGCAGGTGAGTTACGCCAGGGCGGGGAAACTGGTCTGGACCGCGAGGGCGCAGGTGGGCAGGCAGTACCGCCAGACTCCCGAGTACCGCTCCGAGATCAACTACCTGGTGCTGAATCCGACCTGGACCGTACCGCCAGGCATCATCCAGAAAGACATCCTTCCGGCGGCAAAGCGCGACCCCGCCTCCATCACCCGCAAGGGGCTGCGCGTACTCGATGCCAGCGGGCGCGAACTCGCCCCTTCTGCCATCAACTGGCAGAGATTCAAGAGCGGCAACATCCCGTATACGCTGCGCCAGGACCCTGGCCCGACGAATGCGCTGGGGCTGGTCAAGTTCATGTTCCCGAATCCGTATGCGGTGTACCTGCACGACACCCCTTCCCGCTCGCTGTTCGCGCGGGACGAGCGCACCACCAGTTCAGGTTGCGTGCGGGTGGATCGGCCCTTCGAACTGGCCGAACTGCTGCTGAACGATTCCGTCAAATGGGGCCGCGCGCAGATCGACCAGGCCGTCGCCACCGGGAAGCTGCAGAACGTCACCCTGGCGAAACGGGTCCCGGTATTGTTGGTGTACTGGACGGCATGGGTGGACGGCGACGGAAAGGTGCAATTCCGCCGCGACATCTACGGCCGTGACGAAAAATGGGCGCAGGCACTGGAAGAGCCATTCCGGTTCAGGCGCGAGCCCCTCGGCTGAGGGGTGTGAAGCGGAGGGGTGTCAGAATGGCGTAGGTCAGTGACTTGCGCCGGGTCGGAAGCATTCCCTATGCTGGCCGCACTGACATTGTCAGCTTTGGACGGAATACAGCGATGCTTGGCACCAGAACCTTGTACGCCGTATTAACTACGGGCCTGCTCGCGGCCAATCCGATGAGCGCCGTGCTGTCGAAGGAGGCCAAGCCGCTCGATTGGGCCACCACCTGGCAGGCCAGCCCCGAACCGGCCCGCGCTCCCATCGTTACCCTGAACAACCAGACGGTGCGGCAGGTCCTGCGCATCAGCCTGGGTGGCGAGAAGTTTCGCCTGCGCCTGTCGAATGAGTACGGCGACACGCCGCTGCGCATCGGAGCCGCGCATGTGGCGCTGGCCGGCGAGGGATCCTCCATCCAGCTCGACAGCGATCGCACGCTGACCTTCGGCGGTGCGCGCGAGGTGGTGATCCCCGAACACTCCTATGTCCTCAGCGATCCGGTGGACCTGGTTGCACCGGCGCGCACGCAGCTGGCAGTGAGCCTGTTCGTTCCCGACAACGAGAAGACGCTGACCGAGCATTTCTTTGCGCTGCAGAACGCATACGTGGTGCCGCGCGATGCCACCAGCTCCACGGTGCTGCAGGGCGCGACCACCATCACCAAGCGCCTGGTGCTGACTGGCGTGGACGTGGCCGTGAGCAAGCGCCCGCGTGTCATCGTGGCGCTGGGAGATTCCACCACCAGCGGCTTCGGCTCCAGCTCAGGCACGGACCGCCGCTGGACAGATCGCCTCGCCGAGCGCCTGGTGACGAAGAAAGGCGTCTACAGCATCGTGAACGCCGGCATCGGCGGCAATCGCCTGCTGCATGACTTCATCGGGCCCAATGCCCTGTCGCGCTTCGACCGTGACGTGCTGTCGCAGGCCGGCGTGACACATGTGGTGGTGCTGATCGGCATCAACGACTTCGGCCTGCCCGGCGGGCGCAAGCTGCCACAGGAAGAGGTGACCGTCGAACAGATGGCGGCGGGCCTGCGCCAGCTCATCGCGCGGGCCCATGAGCGCAACGTCAAGGTCATCGGCGCGACCCTGCCGCCCTTTGGCGCGATTCCCGAACGGCCGGGCTACTACAGCGAAACCTCGGCGGCCAAGCGCGAGGCGCTGAACCAGTGGATCCGCAGCAGCAAGGAATTCGACGGTGTGATCGACTTCGATGCCGCGCTGCGCGACCCTGCGGATGCGAAGAGCATGCTCGCCACCTATGACAGCGGCGATCACCTTAACCCCAACGACGATGGCTACAAGGCTATGGCCGACGCCGTCGACCTGAAGCTCTTCGACTGATCAGTACGGAAGGTTCGAGCTGTTCTTGCTCGAACTGGCCGGCTTGGGCCTGGGCTTCGCCGGAACAGCTGCGGGCTTGGCAGCCGGCTTCACTTCCGGCGAGGCAACCTTTGTTTCTGCAGCGGGCTGCGCGGGTGGCTCAACCGCAGGTGTGCCCACCACTTCAGTTGCAGTGGTCGCAGCAGTTTCCCCGGCCTCAGGTGCGGGCGCAGGCGGCGCTGCCGGAGCGGGCACCGGGGCTGCCACCGCAGCTGGCGCTACGGCATTGCTCACGCCGGCCGCCACTTCAGCTGTCGGCTTCATCAGATACGGAATCAGTGCTCCCGCCACGATCGCCAGCCCCACACCGATTGCGATTCCCGTCATCAGCCGCCGGCGATGCGCCACGGCGGCCCTGGTCAACGCATCCGGATCCTTGAGCGTGGGCTTGCCCAGCACGATGGTGTCGGTGTGCGTGCGATCGTCGACCAGCGCCGCGGCAAGCCGCGCGCACAGATGGTTCATCGCGCGTTCCCAGTCGGCGAACAGGTCGATCCACTGCCGCGTGGCGAACTCGTAGGCAAAGGCATCGCTGGGCGTGACGTTCTCCACGCGCAGCGGCACGACCATGAGCTTCTGCTGGCTGGCCAGCGCCAGCTCCTTGGTCATCTCTTCCGAACGGTTGGAATTCGAGGTGAACACCAGCAGCAGCACCTTCGCGCCGCGGATGGCGCGCACGATGGAGCTCTGGAAATTCTCGCCGGGCAGGATGTCGCGCGTGGAGATCCAGCACTTGAACCCACGATTCTCGATCGCCTTGCAGATGGTGCTGGCGACCTTGTCGTCCTGCGACGCAAAACTGATGAAGACATCGGCGCTCATGATTGCTGCTCCCACCAGCCAATCAACGTTCTGATCTTTTACCGCCGGCCCGGTTGATGGTACATCGGCCCGGCGAGAGGTGAATACGCCAAATGGCTACCCTGCCGCGCTCGCCGCCGGTGCGCCTCGCAGCGCACCAAACAGGGGCGGGAAACGCGGGCGATTTACCATTTCAACCCCTGCATGGTCTTGTCCCGCTGCGCCAGCGTCCACTGCGCATGCTCGGCCAGGCAGGCATGCCCCAGCGACCGGAGCACGGCCAGCTGCTGTTCCTGGGTGGCTGCGGCCTTCAGCTCCCCCTCCGCCTGGCGGAACAGCCGGTACATGTACCGGTACTGGCGGATCAGGGCGCTGTCGGCGCGCTCCGCCAGGTAGATCTCGAAAATACCGCCGTACACGGTGAGCAGGGCCATGGCCCCCAGCATGGAATGGCGCAGGAAGTGGGGCAGCAGGTGGAATCCACCCAGGCCCAGGCTGACATCCAGCACGAAGACCGAGGCCAGCGTCAGGCCGATGCCCAGCAGTACGCGGTCGATGGCTTCGGAACGATGCAGGTGATGCTGCAGCTGCCCGGCCCTGGCGCCGTAGAAGTGGATCTGGCCATTGCGCCCGGCTGGGGTCTCATCCCCGATCCACCCCGTTACGGCCTGCGCGATGCTGGCGGGTGGACGGGCGCCGGGATGCAGCACCACGCGCAGCGTGATGGAGCGCATCGTCGCGCGAATCCAGCCCAGCTCCTCGTCCTGGGTCTGCAGGAAACTCTCATGCGCCAGCTCGCCGGCATAGTGATGGCGGACCCCGGCCTGCTCCCAGAAGTAGGCGACGCGCAGCGCCTCGGCCAGCGCGCGGTAATCCAGGTACTTGCGATGCCAGCTGTGGCGATGCGCGCCACGGGCGAGGAAGTGACCCGCGACAAAGACTCCCATCACCGCGACGATGATGCCCAGTCCGGACACGCCTTCGGAGATACGCTCGAAGGAGAACAGCAGTGCCGACATGGCCGCCCACAGCACATAGCGGAACCGCAGCGCACGCACGAAACGCCGCCGGTAGCGGCTGCCCAGGTAGTCGGCCTGAACGAACAGGGCATCCAGCAATCCCAGCGCCGGCGGCGCCGGCGCCGCATCGCGCGGCGTCAATGGCCAGGCAGCGGTAGCGATTTCCGCGGCATTCTCGCGGCAGTCGCTATTGAAACCTGCGGTCCGCTGCAGCACACGCCGCAGTGCGGAAGGAATGGCGAACCGGTCGCCGCCACGGAATGACTCCCCCGCGCCGCTGTATCCGCGCACATCGATGGCCGGCGCGGCCTGCCCTGCCGTGGCCGGATCAGAGGCCCGGGCGCAGCGGATCTCGAACAGCAGGTCATTGTCGCTGGCGCCGAGCAATGCGTCGTCTGTCTCCGCATCCGGCTGCTGTGAGGTGCGCAGTCCGCGCTGGCGGAACTCGATGACGCGCGCGCTGCCGGCAGCATGTGCCGTGGGCTTGCCATCCCAGACAGCCAGCAGCAGCGAGCAGTACCGCGCCAGCAGCAGCGCGGCCCGCTGGTACTGCAGGTCGCGCTCCGTGTCCCCGGCCTGCAGCATTTCGCGCGTCACACCCGCGGGCAGCGGTACTTCCAGCCGCTGCGCCTGCCCCATAACGCGGTCGAACTGTGCACGCGCCTCGGCGGAGATCAGGTCGCTGCGGCAGATGTCTTCGGGAAAAGTGAGCAGCGCCAGCACCTCGATACCCAGATCCAGCGCGACCTCCGCCGCCAGCAGGTCCGCGCCATCCGCCATGGCGCACAGCAGCTGGATACGGACTTCGGGATTGCTGTCACGCAGCGGCCGCAGCAGTGAATCGATTGCCTGGCGCAGCGCCGGAACCTGCGCCGGCAGCAGATCGCGATGCCCCACTACACCCACGACGAACGGAATCTCGTACAGCATCTTGTTGTTGTTTTGCCGCGGCGGTTGGCTTGGTAGAGAGTATGCCATGCGCCCCCTCTGCTCCCGCGATGGCCCGGATAACTGCACCCGTCAGTATTCTGCTGTTTGCGGCGACGAAAAAACCGTTGGCCAAGCGAATCACTGATGGCGCAGAAGGGGGTATTTATCGTATTTTTACGGGTTCGACGTGGGCCCAGCCGCCCTTTGGATGCTGGGCCTTTTCTTACCTGCCTTGCTGTCATGGAATCCCTGCAATGCCCCGCACAACCCCCCTTTCCGACATCCGCAACATCGGCATCATCGCGCATGTCGATGCCGGCAAGACGACCACGACCGAGCGCATCCTGTACTACACGGGTCGCAAGCACACCATCATCGACATCCATGACACCAAGGACCTGAAGTCCTCGACGACCACGGATTACCTGGAGCAGGAACAGAAGCGCGGCATCACCATCCAGTCCGCCGCCGTGTCGGCGTTCTGGAAGGGCAAGAAGATCAACGTCATCGACACCCCGGGGCACGTGGACTTCACCATCGAGGTGAACCGCTCGCTGCGCGTGCTCGACGGCGCGGTCGTGGTGTTCGACGGCGTGGCCGGCGTGGAGCCGCAGTCCGAGACCAACTGGCGCCTGGCCGACAACTACAACGTGCCGCGCATGTGCTACGTGAACAAGATGGACCGCAGCGGTGCCTCGTTCACGCGCTGCGTCGACATGATCGTCAAGCGCCTGGGCGCCCGCCCGCTGCCACTGCAGATCCCGATCGGCTCGGAAGACAACTTCAAGGGCATGATCGACCTGGTCGAAATGAAGGCCCTGGTCTGGGAATCGGACGACAAGGACTCGCAGTGGCAGACACTCGACATCACGGACGACATGGCCGCGAAGCTCGGTATCACCGTGCCGACGGACGTGGCCATCCTCAACAATGTAAAGAAGTACCGCACCGAACTGGTCGACACCGCCCTGGAGATGGACGATGTGGCCATGGAGGCCTACCTCGAGGGCACCGAGCCGTCGATCGATACCCTGAAGGCCTGCCTGCGCAAGGGCACCATTTCCGGCGCCTTCACACCAGTGCTCTGCGGCTCCTCGTACAAGAACAAAGGCGTGCAGCAGGTGCTGGATGCCGTAGTGGACTACCTGCCTGCCCCGACTGACGTCGCGGCCATCAACACGGTGGATGCCGACGGCAATCCCATCGGCGAGCGCAAGTGCTCGGACGACGAGCCGTTCTCGGCGCTGGCGTTCAAGGTCATCAACGACATCTACGGCGCACTGACCTTCGTGCGCGTGTACTCCGGCGTGCTCACCAAGGGCGCCTCGGTGATGAACTCCACGCGCGGCAAGCGCGAGAAGATCGGCCGCATGGTGGAGATGTTCGCCAAGGAAGCCAACCCCATCGAGGAAGCCCGCGCCGGTGACATCATCGCGCTGGTGTCGATGGCCGATACCGACACGGGCGACACCCTCTGCGACGCCAACAACCAGGTGGTGCTGGAGCGCATGCGCTTCCCCGAGCCGGTGATCAGCGTCTCGGTGAAGCCGAAGAACAAGACCGAGCTGGAGAAGTTCGGTGCCTCGCTGGGCAAGATGGTCCGCGCCGATCCTTCACTGCGCCTCGAGACGGATCGCGAAACCGGCGAGACCATCCTGCGCGGCATGGGCGAGCTGCACCTGGACGTGACACTCGACCGCATGCGCACCGAGTTCAACGTGGAAGGCGTGATGGGCGAGCCGCAGGTGGCCTACCGCGAGACCTTCACCCGGGCGCTGCAGGAAAACTACACGCACAAGAAGCAGACCGGCGGTTCCGGCCAGTTCGCCGAAGTGTGGATCAAGTTCGAGCCGCTGGAGCGCGGTTCAGGCTTCGTGTTCGAGGACGAAACCGTGGGCGGCTCGGTGCCGCGCGAGTTCGTGCCCTCGGTCGAGAAGGGCCTGAAGGTGCAGAAGGAAGATGGCGTGCTGGCCCGCTTCCCCACCGTGGACTTCAAGGCCACGCTGGTGGACGGCAGCTACCATGACGTCGACTCCAACGCGATGACCTTCGAAATCGCGGCCAAGGCCTGCTTCCGCGAAGCCATCCGCAAGGCCAACCCCATCCTGCTCGAGCCGGTGATGAAGGTCGAGGTGGTGACGCCGGGCGACTACCTGGGCGACGTGATCGGCGACCTCAACCGCCGCCGCGGCCAGATCCAGGAACAGCTCGAGCGCGGCACCAACATCGCCGTGGTGGCCACCGTGCCGCTGTCGGAGATGTTCGGCTACATCGGCAACCTGCGTGCGATGAGCTCGGGTCGCGCCTCGTACACCATGGAGTTCTCGCACTACGATCCGGTGCCGAGGAACGTGGCGGACGAAGTGATCGCCGAGGCCAACAAGGCCAAGGCAGCCGGCGGCTGATCCGGCATCGCTCTCGACGAGATGGAAAAGGCCCCGCAAGGGGCCTTTTCTTTTTCAGGGCGGCCCGCCGGGCGCCACGGCAGCATCGAAGGCGCGGGCCGTCTCCACTACGCGCAGCACCATGTGCTCCGCTGTTCCCGGAATTCCGGCACGAAACAGCGGATAGGTTTTCACTGCCAGCACTGCGGCTGCGGTTGCGGAGCCGGCACGCATCGCGGATGGAAACAGCGCCTGGTTGGCGCGGATGAACTGCGCCGCCTGCCTTACGGCATCTGCATCCGCCTTCTCCTGTTCGGAAGAGAACCCGAATTCCCAGGCGCTCACTCTTTCGGCGATCACCGGCCGCTCTCCATCTGGCTGCAGACCCGCAGCGGTGTAGATGCGGCAGTCGTAGTCGCGACAGGTCTGCGGACGACCGGCATAGATGGAACAGCTCTTGTCGTTCATGAAAGGACAGCTGCCGTCTTCGCGGAATCCCATCAGCCAGCGCTCGCCGGCCCTGGCAGGCCCGAGCAGCCATTGCTCCGGCACCTGCGCGCGCGCCAGTTCGTCCTCCGGTCGCAGCGGAATCGGGTAGGAGGAGATACAGCAGCCCACGCAGCTGCCGCAGGGAACATCGGCATCCTGTTCGCCACGCAACACCCCGCGCATTGCCGCCAGCCATTCACCGAAAGCTCCCGCTGCCACACGCGCCGACATGCTTCAGTCCGCGGTGCCAACCGCCTTGCCGGCGGCAGCATTGCAGAGCCCGGCCAGCTGCTGGCGTGGCTTTGGCGGAACTGTGGGATACGGCAACTTGCGCACATCCATCCACTGTTCCACCAGGCTGCCGCCCTGCGCCGACGCGCCATCCGGATCGCCGTCATAGACCGCATCACGTTGCACCTGCTCGAGCGTCGCCAGCTCGAAGCCCTGGGCGTGCAGCAGGTCCAGCAGTGCCGGCAGTATCGTGCTGCTGTAGGCGCCCAGGTGCAGCAGCAGCACATGATCGATGGCCCTTCCGTAGACCCGCCGCGCCATCTCCCGGTCAACTTCAAGATAGTGCGTTGCGGTTTCCAGGTAGCTGCTGCGCAGCCACTCAACTCCCTTCCGGTCACCCTGCGCCACGCAGCGGGCAAAGGGGCTGTTCCACAGGTAGTCCTCGTAATCGAGCGTGACCTGCGCAATGCGATAGCCACGCGCGGCCAGACCCTGTCGTACTGCCCTGCGTTTCTCCAGTGTGTCGCCCTCGCGCAGGTAGGGATAGCGGAACCAGTGCCAGGCATTGCCGGGATCCAGCAGCTGCAGCATCGGCTCATTGCGCCGCACATCGGCAAGGAATTCTTCTGTCGTGGTACGGCCCAGGTCCGGGTGAGAGTAGCTGTGATTGCCCACGTGCTGGCCACCAGCCACCCAGAGGCGCAGCGCCGCGGCGCCGTCAGGAGTGCCCTCCATGCGCTGGGCGTTGACGAAACCGTACACCGGTGGAACGCGATATTTCCGCAGCACCTGCAGCACATCACGCACGATGCCCGCTCGCGTCATCCCGGGAGCCAGCTCGCCGTTGAGCGGCAGGTCATCGAAAGTCAGGGCGACTTTCTCGGATCGCGCCGGGCCACATACTGCCAGCATCGTGATCGCGGCCAGTACCAGCCCACACCGCTTCGGCATTCGGCAACTCCTCGGGGCCATGCCCCGCCGCTCTCAGGTTTCGATGCCCTGCGAGCGCAGATATTCGTCGTAACCGCCGCGGAAGTCGATCATCGACCCGTCGGGCTTCAGCTCGATCACGCGGGTGGCCAGGCTGCCCACGAATTCCCGGTCATGCGAGACAAAAATAAGCGTGCCGGCATACTTCTCCAGGCCGATCTGCAGCGACTCGATGGTCTCCATGTCCATGTGGTTGGTCGGTTCGTCCATGATCATCACGTTCGGGCGCGTCAGCAGCAACTTGCCGTAGATCATGCGGCCCTTCTCGCCGCCCGACAGCACGTGTACGGACTTCTTGGTCTCGTCTCCGGAGAACAGCAGCCGGCCCAGCGTGGCGCGCACGATCTGTTCATCGTCGGCACGCCCCGACCACTGCGACATCCAGGTGAACAGATCCTTCTTCTCCGCGAATTCGGCCGTGGGATCCTGCGGCATGTAACCCACTTCGGCGTTTTCGACCCACTCCACCCGGCCCCTGCCTGGCTTCAGTTCGCCGGCCAACAGGCGCATCAGCGTGGTCTTGCCGATGCCGTTGGGCCCGATGACGGCCACCCGCTCGCCCGCATCGATCGTGAAGGTCAGGTCTTTCAATATCGGGTCTGTGGTGCCCGGATAGGCGAAGCGCAGATTCTCGACAGTGACCGCCGAGCGATACAGCTTCTTCACCTGCTCGAAGCGGATGTACGGGTTCTGCCGTGACGAGGGACGGATCTCCTCGATCTTGATCTTCTCCAGCAGCTTCTTGCGCGAGGTGGCCTGACGCGCCTTGGACGCATTGGCCGAGAAACGCCGCACAAACTCCTGCAGGTCCGAGATGCGCTCCTTCGCCTTGGCATTCGACGCCTCGACCCGGGCGCGGGCCTGCACCGAGGCCAGCATGAAATCGTCGTAGTTGCCGGGGTAGATCTTCAGCTGCTGGAAATCCAGGTCCGCCACGTGCGTACACACCTGGTTCAGGAAGTGCCGGTCGTGGCTGATGATGATCATCGTGGCTTCGTAGTCGTTCAGCACATTCTCGAGCCAGCGGATCGAATCGATGTCCAGGTTGTTGGTGGGCTCGTCCAGCAGCAACACGTCCGGGCGCGAGAACAGCGCCTGTGCCAGCAGCACGCGCAGCTTCAGGCCAGGCGGAATTTCCCGCATCGGCAGGTTGTGCATCGAAATATCGATGCCGGCGTCGATCAGCACATCCGCGGCGCGCGCCTCGGCCGTGTAGCCGTCGTACTCGGCCACCCGCGATTCCAGCTCCGCCGCCCGCATGAAGTCCGCTTCCGAGGCCTCCGGGTCCGCGTAGATCCGGTCCCGCTCCTGCATGGCCTGCCACATTTCCACGTGGCCCTGCATGACCACATCCAGCACGCGCTGGTCCTCATAGCCGAACTGGTTCTGGTTCAGCTTGCCCATGCGCAGGCCGGGCATGAGCATCACTTCGCCGGAACTGGGATCCAGCTCCCCGCCCAGCACCTTCATCAGCGTGGATTTGCCACAGCCGTTGGCGCCGATCAGCCCATAGCGGTTGCCGTCGGTGAATTTGACCGTGACCTGCTCGAACAGGGGCTTGGCCCCGAACTGCACGACGATGTTGGAAGTGGAAAGCATTGCTCACCCAGGGCTGTCAGCCGCGCGAAAAGCCGTATGAAAGCAAAAGCCCCGGCCACTTTCGTGACCGGGGCTTCCGTTCCCTCTCTCGAGGGGAATAAGAGCCTGACAGTGACCTACTCTCACATGGCTAAAGCCACACTACCATTGGCGCAGAGCATTTTCACTTCCGAGTTCGGAATGGGATCGGGTGGTTCCTGCTCGCTAATGCCGTCAGGCAAAAAGGGAATCCGTAAGTTTTGTTTGACGCCTGTCGCGTTCGCACTGTGATGTATTAAGTCGCTTACACCACCTCAAGCAGCAAAACCGCTTGAGGTTATATGGTCAAGCCTCACGGGCAATTAGTACTCGTTAGCTGAGCGCATTACTGCGCTTACACACCGAGCCTATCAACCAAGTAGTCTTCTTGGGCCCTTCAGGAGGATCAAGTCCTCAGGGAGATCTGGTCTTGGGGGGGGCTTCCC
>Ga0164241_10000541_pt1 | contig 65985 bp, 54 predicted proteins | sample OricomyardsoilBY_FD_108780 | JGI IMG/M metagenome (GOLD analysis project Ga0164241, IMG submission 108780) | Backyard soil microbial communities from Emeryville, California, USA - Original compost - Back yard soil (BY) | ecosystem: Environmental > Terrestrial > Soil > Unclassified | place: USA...
CACGCAGCTTACATTGAGAAACAGCTGAAAAACTTCCGCGCCGGCGAGCGTACCAATGATGGCGAAGCTAAGGTGATGCGCCAGGTGGCGCAGCAGTTGAGCGATGCCGAAATCACAGCGGTGGCTAATTTTATTGCCGGGTTAAACTAACCCTCCGCGCCTGGCCTCGGCAAAGCGGGTGGCATCACAGTTTTGCCGCCTTAGGCTTTCAGGCCGGGAACTTGGCGCTTAGTATGGCCGTCTATGCTGCCCGCCTAACCCTTTCATTTGAGGAAACCCAATGCGTTTTGCTGCTTTAGTTGTCGGTTTTTTGTTGCCCTTATTTGCCTTTGCCGAGGCGGCGCCCGCTGCGCCCAAAGCCCCAGCGGCCATTGAAGAAGGCAAACAATACGAAGTGTTAGAAGGCGCCACCAAGCCAGTGCCCGGCGCAAAGATTGAAGTGACCGAGGTGTTTTGGTACGGCTGCGGCCACTGCTATGCCTTTGAACCCATTCTTGAGCCCTGGGTGAAAAAATTACCCGCCGATGTGAAATTCAGCCGCTCACCCGCCATCTGGCCCACTCGCCGCCCCGGCATGCCTGAAGACCTGATGAAAACCCACGCCAAACTGTACTACGCGGCACTGGCCATGAACGCGGTGGATAAACTGCACCAGCCGCTGTTTGATGCTCTGCAAAAAGACGGTAAAGGCATGTACGACGATGCGGAAATCGCCGCTGTAGTGAAGGCTGCAGGCGTTGATGGCGATAAGTTTGTCGCCACTATGAAGTCCTTCGCGGTAAGCAGCCAGGTCACCCAAGCGGACGCTCGCCAAAAGGCCTTTAAGGTATCCGGTACACCTGAAATCGTGGTCGCCAACTACTACAAAATCTCCGCCAGCAATGCCGGTGGCCAAAAGGAGATGTTGGATGTGGCAGATTTTTTGATCAAAAAACTGCAAGCGGCCAAGTAATTAGCTAAGTCTTTTAAAAACCGCCTTCTGGCGGTTTTTTTATGCGCGCGGTTTATACCTGGCAACCTCAGTTGCACCCCGCTGCGATCTACTAACCCTCTAATCTGAATGTTGTTTGCTAACAATTCGATGCGTGCAGGAGCGCTACTACTCGCGCCGAGTTTTTTCAAAACACACACTATTCGCCGTCTCGGCAGGCCCACTGCGGCTTTAACAGCGGTGTTTAGGTGGCAGGCGCTGGGGTGTCTAATCGGATTTAATTTAACCCGGCGCGGCGGCTGGTTAAGATGCCAGCCCTCTGTTTACTCGTTTGGAATGCTCTATGACCGCGCTCAGCCCTGTATCTCGCACCCTAATGGCTCCCAATGGCCCCGAAGTCTCCCATTTGATCGCCGGTTTCTGGCGTTTAAAACATTGGGGCATGTCCACCCAGGCGCGGTTGGGTTTTATTGAACAGCTCTTGGAGCTGGGCATAACCACCATGGATCACGCCATGGTGTACGGCTCGGAAGGCTTGTTTGGTGAGGCGCTTGCCCTGCGTCCCCAGTTGCGCGCGCAGATGGAGATCGTCACTAAGTGCGGGATTCGCCCCTGCGGCTTTGGCCCTTTGGGCGCGAAACAGATCAACCACTACGACGCCTCGGCAGAGGCGATTGTGCGCTCGCTGGACAACTCGCTGGCGGCGCTCGGCACCGATTATGTCGATGTGCTGCTGATTCACCGCCCCGATTATCTGCTGCAGGTGGATGAGGTGGCCGAGTGTTTTGCGGCCTTAAAGGCGGCGGGCAAGGTAAGGTATTTTGGCGTCTCCAACTTTACTCCAAGCCAGTTTGCCAGCCTGCAGATGGCCTGTGGCGGCAGCCTGGTTACCAACCAAATTGAGCTCTCCCCCCTGCAGATGACGCCGCTGGATAACGGCCTGTTGGATCAATGTGTGCAGCACAAGATTAAACCCATGGCCTGGTCCTGTTTGGCTGGCGGCGCCCTGTTGACGCCCACTGAGCCGCGCGGCGAGCGGGTGCTGCAGGCCTTGCAGGTGGTGGCCGAGGAGCTGGGTTTGGCGGACATTGAAACGGTGGTGTACGCCTGGGTATTAAGCCTGCCGAGCAACCCCTTGCCGCTCTTGGGCAGCAGCAAAATTGAGCGCATTAAAGTTGCCGTACAGGCCGATGGCCTGCGCTTGAACCGCGAGCAGTGGTACCGCATTTGGGAAGCCTCCAACGGCGCCTCGGTGCCTTGACCTAAAGACCTCGGCCAAATCCACTAGCACCTGCATCGGCAGGTGTTAGGTGGCCTCGCGGTACAGCTGAGGTTTTAAGCCCATCGCGCTGACGCCAGGCGCGTCGTTAACCCATTAAATCAGAAGGCCACAGCTCACCCTCTATGCCTAACACTCCTCTTGTCGATCCCGCCCTCGCGCCCACAGTTGCGCCGCCTCAGCGCCATTGGTACGCCAGCCTAGCGTTGAGCTTGGGGCTGCGGGCGGGTAAAACGCGCCTGTTAAGTGCCGCGCACCAAGGCCCCTTAAGGGTACAGCGGGCCTTTTACCCGGAAGGGGCACACTGCCACTTGTATTGGTTGCACCCGCCGGGCGGACTGGTGACGGGGGATGAATTAAGCCTGAGCGCCGATCTGTTGCCCGGCGCCCAGGTGCTGCTGACCACGCCCTCGGCGGGGAAGATCTACGCTGTTGATGGCGTTGATGCCGCCGCCGCAACCAGGCCGCTGACCGCTGCAGCCCGCCCGCAGCTCTCTCGCTATACACTCAACCAGGCTGAGGATAGCTACTTAGAGTGGTTGCCGCAGGAAACCCTGGTATTTAACGGCGCTGATGCGCGCATTCGCACCCGCTTTAACCTTGCGGCCAACGCCCGTTTATTCGCCTGGGACCTGCTGTGTTTGGGGCGCCCGGCGTCCAACCACGGCTTTAACACGGGCCGCTGCCACAGCGGTTTTGAGCTGTGGCAAGACGGCCGGCCCCTACAGATTGAGCGCACGGATCTGCTGGCGGGCGATAAGCTGTTCGGCGCGCCTTGGGGGCTGCAGGGCGCCCATACCCTCGGCACTTGCTTGGCCACCCTCAGCCTGCCGAGGGATGAGCAGGAGGATTTACTCGCTGCGCTCACCGCGCAGTTCGGCGGGGCCGATAATATCTGGGGCCTGACACAAAAAGGACCGCTATTATTGGTGCGTTATTTGGGGCGCGATATGGCGGTGGCAAAAGCCGGTTGTGTTTTTATCTGGCAACACTTGCGCCCCAAACTGATTAATAGGCCAGCCTGTTTGCCGCGTATATGGGCCACCTGAAGTGTTTTTGACAGCGGCCAGCCAATGGCCGCCCCGCCCATCCTAAGGCCGACTGCCCATGTACCGATTACCCCCGCTGTTGCGACGCTGGATCTGGCTGAGTTTTGTATTTATCAGCGGCTGTGCCCAATTGCAGCTAGAGCAGTGGGATGCCCACTACGGCAAGGCCACACCCAAAGAGCGCGCAGTTAGCGCGCCTGGCCCGCTCACCTATTACGGGCAGATCAGGCCGCTGCTGGAAAAGCGCTGTGTGAATTGCCACGGCTGCTACGACGCCCCCTGCCAGCTCAAGCAAGAGGCCTATGAAGGCCTTTTGCGCGGCGCCAACGCTCAGCCGGTATACGGCACGCGCCTGTTGGCCGCCGAGCCCACGCGATTATTCGAAGACGCCCAGACCACCGCCGAGTGGCGCAGCAAGGGCTTTTATCCGGTATTCAACGAGCGCCGCGCTGAGGGCAATAACAATCTGCAGCTGAGCCTCTTGGCGCAGACACTGATACTCAAAAAAAACCACCCGCTGCCCAGCAAAGGCCTCTTGCCCGAGCGCTTCGCGCTGGGCTTGGACGCCAAATACGAGTGCCCCCGCATCGAAACCTACCAGGCGTTTGCCAAAGCCAACCCGCTGGCCGGTATGCCCTATGGGCTGCCCGCCCTAAAGCCTGCCGAGGCGAAAAAAATATTGGATTGGGTGAGCCTTGGTGCCCCTATGGGCTCGCCACCTCAGCTGCCATCCCAGGCAGACGAACAGCTGCAGCAGTGGGAGGCGTTTTTCAACGGCCCGAGCCTGAAGCAGCAGCTGGTCGGCCGCTACCTGTACGAGCATTTATTCCTCGCCCATCTGTATTTCGCCAACGCGCCGGGCGCCCACTTTCGCCTGGTGCGCTCGAAAACTCCGCCCGGTGAACCCATCGACCCCATCAGCACCCGCCGCCCCTACGACGACCCCGGCGTGGCGCGGGTGTATTACCGCCTGCGGCTCGACCCCAGCAGCCTGCTGGCCAAAACCTACATGCCCTACGCCTTAAGCGCCGAGCGCTTGGCGCTTTGGCACAGCTGGTTTTTAAACCCCAATTTCACGGTGGATCGCCTGCCCAATTACAGCGAAGCGGAATCGGCCAATCCCTTTATTACCTTTGCGCAATTGCCCGTGGAGGCGCGCTATAGGTTTTTACTCAGTGAAGCTCAGTTCACCATCATGAATTTTATTAAGGGGCCGGTCTGTCGCGGCCAGGTGGCGCTGAACGTGATTCAGGATCACTTCTGGGTATTTTTTCTCGCCCCAGAAACCCAGCAGGGGGCACCCTTTGCACAATTTTTGGCGTACAACAGCGCGCATTTATATTTGCCCGTCATGGAGAGCAATAATTTAATTCCCGTCGGCAGCTGGGCCACCTACTCGCGCTTGCAGATGAATTATTTAGAAGCCAAGGCCGCCTACGTGCGCGAATCACTAAAAAGTGAAGAAAATTTAGGCCTGGGGTTAATTTGGGACGGCGACGGCGGCCGCAACCCCAACGCGGCGTTAACTATTTTTCGCCACCGCGACAGCGCCAGTGTGCACCAGGGTTTAATTGGCCCGGCGCCCAAAACCGCTTGGGTAATTGGGTATCCCTTATTAGAGCGCATCCATTATTTATTAGTGGCTGGCTTTGATGTTTACGGCAATGTGCCCCACCAGTTAATGAGCCGTTTATATATGGATTTTTTGCGCATTGAAGGCGAAATGAATTTTGTGGAATTGCTGCCGAAGAAAACGCAACAAACGGAATTGGCGTTTTGGTACCGCGATGCTGAACGCGATTTACAACGATATATAGATGCGTACCTGAATCATATGCCCGACCGCCCGCTACTTCAGTACAGCAGTGCCGATCCAAAACAGGAATTATTCCAAGCCTTGCGCCAGCATTTAGGCCAGGCGGCGCAATCGCCGCGCCATTTAAATCCGCGTACCGCTACAGAACATACTCTGGATGCCCTTAGGCTTCCACCTGCAGCACTTAAATGGTTGCCGCAGACAACTCTTTTGCTGGTGCCGGAGGAGGGAATTTTTACGCTCGTACATGTCAGCGCTTATTCAAATTTATCCTCCCTGTTCGGCGAGGAGCGCCGCCGTCGCCCGCTGGAAGATCAGCTCATTATTACCCGTGGTGTTGTAGGCGCCTATCCGAATAGTTTTTTTCGCGTGAATCGGCAGGATTTAGCACTCTGGGCTGCGCAATTGGCGAGTTTAAATTCGGAAGCCGATTACCAAACATTAAAACGCCGTTTTGGTGTGCGCCGCACCGATGCTAATTTTTGGGCGCACAGCGACGACCTGGCGCGTATTTTCCATCAACAGCAACCCAGTGAAGCGGCAGTGCTTGATTACAATCGGTTGGAAAATCGCTAAGCCAGGTTAATAAACTAAGGTATTGTTGTCTTGGCAAGCTTTTGCGCCTATTTTCGACGCCCTAAATCCACCGGCATGTGCCCGGCGTAACAAACACACCAATTCTGTTTAACCTGATGGTGCTCGGTTATGAGCCTAGGTGTGTTGTCAATTACTCGCACAGCCCTGCAGCGCATCGGCTTGATTCTTATTGTGCTAGTGCTGTGTGCAAAGGCCTACAGCCTGCCGCAAAGCGTGCGCGCAGAATTAAACGGCACTCAACTGCTCGGCAGTGGCCGCTACAGTTTTTTATTCAGTGATGTGTATGACATTAGTTTGTATGGCAATACTCAGGTGTTTAATCCTGCACAACCCTTTGCGTTAAAAATTGATTATTTAATGCCGCTCAAAGGCGAGGCCATTGTTGATCGCACCATAAGTCTTATTAAACGCCAAGCATTTAACGATGAGGTAAAACTCACCCAGTGGCGAGCTGCCCTGGCGGAAATTTTTTCCGATGTAGACAAAGGCATTAGCCTTACAGGGTTTAAAGATAAAAACGGCCACACCCATTTTTATCGCAACGAGCAGTGGGTTGGGGTTGTAGCTGACGCCCAATTTAGCGATTATTTTTTTGCCATCTGGTTAGCCGAACATACCAGCGAACCTAAATTGCGCCGCCAATTGTTGGGCGCCTCCTAATGAACGCAGGCCGCGCCGAGCGCCTGCAGCATGGCGCTGTGGCTCTGCCGCTGACCTTTGCCGGTCTGCCTATTTATATTCATGCGCCCGATTTCTATGCCGTGGATTTAAATCTGCCGCTCACTACTATTGGTATTGTGCTGTTGTTACTGCGCTGCGTTGATGCGCTGCAAGATCCGCTGATTGGAATGCTCAGCGATCGTTATTTTCATTATCGACGAGCCATAGTGGTCTGTGGTGCGCTGCTGTTGGCACTGGGTTTTTGGTGGTTATTTCATCCGCCGGCGGCGGCGACCTTTTGGCTAGGTCTCAGCTGGTTAGCCTGCAGTGTATTTATTTGCACTACGGGTTTTAGCATTGTCAGTATTAATGTGCAGGCCGCAGGTTCTTTGTGGCCGGTAGATGCTCAGCAGCGCACTCAAATCGCCGCCACTCGAGAGGCTATTGGCCTGTTGGGTTTATTGCTGGCGGCAGTGGTGCCAGCACTTTTATTAAATTCTTTTTCCCGCAGCCAGGCTTTGCACGGCCTGAGTCTGTTATTTATTCCTCTGCTGGCTCTGGGCGTGTGGATTTTTTATCGATGGTTGAGCCGCACGTCGTTACTTGCCCCGCAGCGTGGCACCCAGAATGGTTGGCGGGATTTATTCTCCGTCACCTGGATTAATTATTTTTTTCTTATTTACGCTCTAAGTGCGTTTGCTGCAGCCATACCGGGAATATTGGTATTGTTTTACGTGCGCGATTATTTACAGCTGGAACCCTACACAGGGCTGTTTTTGCTGCTGTATTTTTTAAGTGGTGTATTGGCTATGCCAATTTGGCAGAGGTTGGCCGTTAAAATATCTAAACCGGCTGCCTGGTGTTTAAGCATGCTATTGGCTTCGAGTGCATTTAGCCTGGCATTTTTTTTACCTCCGCAGGCCTTAAGTGCTTTTTGTATCGTCTGCGCCTGTTCGGGAATGGCGCTGGGCGCCGATTTAGCCTTGCCACAAGCCATCTTGGCCGATCAAGTAGCCCTGCAGCCCCAGGCGGCCAGCCGTTATTGCGCGCTGATGGCGTTTTTATCCAAAGCGGCGTTAGCGTTGGCAACTGGCATAGTTTTACCCCTATTGGGATGGTTTGGATTTCAGCCCGGTGCGAGTGCGCATACTGAAATCCTTCCATACGCCTACGCACTTATCCCCTGCATTATTAAATTAGTCTGCGCCGCTGCGCTGCTGTATTGCAGCCGACGTTATTATGCCGCTGCTGCACCGGAGTCATCTCGGCTGTCGGTGCAGCTAGAGCCGCATAAACAGCGTATCAATTATTAACCCGACACTATAAAACGCCGGATTAATAACTATTTTTCTCGCACAAAAAGGTGTGTTTTTATGTATATCAGAATAATCGCTAAGGCTTGGTTTAAGCCTTATATAGTTGCCAGCTGTAAATACACCCTGGCCGGCTTGTTGGCGCTGGGTATAGCGCTGCATCTATCGGGCTGCGCACGTATAAGTGGCGAGGATTATGTTAACAACAAGCCCGCATTTGATTTAAAGAACTATTTTAACGGCCCAATAAAAGCCTGGGGCATAGTGCAGGATCGCTCGGGCAAAGTGATTCAACAATTTGATATAAACATGCACGGCAGTTGGCAGGGGCAGCAGGGCACGCTGGTGGAAGACTTCAGTTTTTACGATGGCAAAAAACAACAGCGTATTTGGCACATTATTGATAAGGGCGATGGCCAGTACGAGGGCCGCGCCGATGATATTGTGAATACCGCGCGCGGTAGGCGGTTTGGCAACGCAGGCCAGTGGGCTTATGTGATGGATGTGCCCGTTAAAGATGGCGTGTACCGCATGCATTTTGATGATTGGATGTGGGCTATGCAGGATGGCGTATTAATTAACCGCTCCTATATGAAAAAATTTGGTATTACCTTTGCCGAAATTACTATTTTTATGCAAAAGCAATAACGCTGCTGCAGAGTGATGGTGGGGGCTTTTTAATTTGGGTTTCTGTCCATGCAACTAAATCGATTCGCTAGAGGGTACTTGACTAGAGGGCGCTTGACTAAAGGTTACTTGACTAAAGGTTACTTGAGTAGCCCTCTGGCAGCTTGTTGAAATTCGCTAGCCAGCAATTCGCTGCCTATATTTTCAGTGGTTCCCTGGAATTAAAAAGCCCTTGTTTAGAACAGTGTTCATTCAACCCAAGTCCTGTTTACGCTCAAATGCTAAATTGGATTTAACACTAAGCAAAATTTTTCAATTAATGAGTTGGTGCGCGCAAAATATCACTCAAGTTTAATCCGAATGGACAAGCCTGCGTACAAGGCTCTGCATTATCCAAACCCATTCGGAGCCTACCATGACTAGTCGTAAAGAAGCCCAAATAAAAGCACTAAAACAACGCAGCCTACTCGCCACTAGCCTTTTAGGTGGTAGTCTTTTGCTCACTGCCTGTGGAGGCAATGGCCACAAATCTACTCCCACGGTGGATTTAACCGCAGTGCGTGTTATTCATGCCAGTGCGGACGCGCCAAAAGTAAAAATTGCTGTGGATGCAGGCTTAGCTGAAGGCGGTAAAAATTATAATTATCTTGAAAATACCGCAGTCTTGAGCCGCAATGCAGGGCCGGTGGACTTAGTGGTTAAAGCCCAATTAGCTGATGGCACTTCGGCCGATGTTATCACCGCTAAGGGTGTTAATTTGGCGGCCGATAAAGAATACGAGGTGTTTGCCGTCGGCAGTGTCGGCAAGAAAACCCTAGAGCCATTTATTCTCGCCCGGCCCGATAAATTTAATACTAGCAACGTGCGTGTATCGGTTGCGCATTTAACGGAAGCTGCCCCCATGGTTGACGTATACGTGACAGCGCCTGGCGCCAATCTTGCCAATAGCGCCAAACTCGGCAGTTTTTCCTACAAAGAAACCCTCGGGCCGGTGGAAATCCCAGCGGGTAATTATCAAATTCGCGTTACCGCGTCGGGTTCTACCGCGGCTTTATACGATTCGGGCACTCTGAGTTTAAAAGCGGGTGATGACTGGGTGGCTGCGGCCGTACCCAACGTGGTGCCAACGGGTGCAGCGAATAAGTCGCCTATAGGTTTGTATTTATTAAATGATCAAACACAATTATTTGTGCCCAGCGCAAACGATGGCGCTAGCCTGCGTGTGGTGCACAACAGTGCCGATGCTCCGGCTGTGGATATAGTGGCGAATAATCAATTCGCTAGCCCATTAGTTAAAAATTTAAAATTCCCCGATTTTACCGGTTATTTAACCGTACCTGCAGCCACCTATAACGTAAAAGTTGTCGCAGCCGGTACACAAACTGCGGTTATTAACGCCGATTTACCTCTGGCCAACGGCGCTAACTACACCGTGATTGCGTTGGATACATTAGCGAAAATATCGCCTTTAGTGTTGGCCGATAAACCCCGCTCCATAGCAACCGAAGCACAATTGCGTGCAATTCACGGTTCCTCTTTGGCGGGCTTAGTGGATGTTTATGTCACCGCTCCCGGCGCGGCTATTAGCGGTGTAAACCCGGCGATTAAAAACTTTGCCTTTAAAGCCGACAGCGGATATATAGGCCTGCCTGCGGGCAATTATTCCATCAGCTTAACCGCACCCGGCACTAAAAATATTGCGCTCGGGCCTTTGGATGTCAGCTTGGAAGCCGGTGGTATTTACACTGTATTGGCGCGTGATGAAGTGGGTTTGGGGGGCGCCAATGTGACCCTGTTGGATGATTTTAATCCCTAGGCCTAGAGCGCTCGTTAAGTTTTTTGTGTTGTAAAAAACGCGCAATAATAATCTAATTGATGACCCCGGTAAAAAATACTGGGGTTTTTTATTGCCTGCAAAATCACACCTAACATGCTGCATGTCTGCGACTATTAACCCGGCATCAAAACCCGCTAGGTGAATAATTTATACTCTTGTAAACCGTCACTTAAAAACATAAGCAGCAGCCTGTAAAAATAACAGCCTGCTTTAACGCTCTATCTGTTTGATGGCGCCCGTTTCATAGTGGGTTTTTAACGCGGCAAGCGTGGTGTCGAGTGTCTGATCACTGTAAAAATCGCTGTGGCTGCCATCCGACGATAAGGCTTTGCGCGCGCTTTTCATATTGCCGTAGGCGTGTTTGGCAATTATAAAATGGATATTATCAGCATCCACCGCGCTAATTTTAAGCACACCATAGGGGAAGGTCGTCTGCTGATAACCCGGCTCAAATTCAGCCATTTTGACAATATAAATATCCCCAGGCTTAGGGGAGGCTAATTCTTCTTGTTCCTTTTGTTTGCCCATAAACCCCAGCACTAACAAACCTATAATGCCCAGCACCGCAAGCGACAGCCCCCAAGACGATTTAAGCAGTGCGGCAGGGGTAATCAGTGATGTGGCGTTAGCGCGCGCCTCGCTGGAGGCTTGGCTGAGTTTTACCAGGCTGCCGCAATTGGCGCAGCGCACCTTGGCGGAGGCGTAAATAGGCAGCAGCGGTATACCCCAAAAATGCAGTAATTTAATACTGCCCGCGTTATAAACCGCTTCTGCGGTGCATTGCGAGCACAGGCCATTATTAATACGGCCGCCCTGTAATTCGCGTGTTTTAATACCAAAACCCATGTGGTGATCTCCGTTAGTTATGTTGGTGTCAATAAAGGTGGTGTTGCCGCGCGCCATTATAAGTCGCAGCTGATTCAGTTGCGACGCGACATTCCTCATCTTTGCTGGCTTATTAACTCGGCGACACAATAGATCGCCCTGATCTATTGTGTCTGCCCCACTCAACCTGCTCAGATGCGTGGATCTGCTTGTTTTAGTGGGGCTCGCGACGGCTTAGCGCCGCGATAAAATCGTTTTGCTATGGATAGTTCTACTGCAAGCCAAATGGGCTAGCAAACTACAACACCTGACTGTTGGTGGAGTGAAGGCCGCTATTTAGTTAGGGTTAGGCTTAGGGGAACCTCTGAAAAATGCAGGCGGTGGCAAACCCTGTGTAAACCTGGGTGGCTACACAATCTGGTTTAAACAACACTATCTAACGTTTTTTTGGCATTTTGCCGAATATCCACAGACGTATGAACGCTTAAGTTATTTTATTGGCGCGGACATTTAAGCCCGCTATTTAAATCCTCTCAAGCAGCCTTTTAATCGGCACCAAGCCAAAATGCGCCGCCTGCATTTTTCAGCGGTGCTCTTCTAAGCGGGGGCCTAGTAAATGGCGCTGCAATTTTTATAACCAAAAAACCAAATTTTTTGTGCCTGCCTCTTAATTCATCCTAAATGCCATAACTACACCCCTCGCTTAGTTAGATTTTAAATCTATAAGCGATCAATAAAACGCCAGTTGTGGTTTTAATTAATTGCCAAAGCCTGCCCGCATTAAACCAATCATGAATTTTTTAGCCTGTTTTTGCAGTGTTTTTTGCTGCTAAAGCGCCGCCTGGGCGACTTGCTGCCATTTGATATAAAGAACGCCAATTCCATACAAAAGCCGTTTATACAACTTATAACCAACTCTACTAGGCTCAAACAAAGGGTGGCAAAAACCCTAGGGGGGTAGCTAAGGCTGCACTCAGTATTTGACTCACATGCGGTACGTTGCGCTAGCGCACAGCCCGCCGGACATTGGGTATTCGTCCCGGGGAATTAATATGAATCAGTGGAATAGTTTTGGTGCGGCTAAGTTTAAGCAGTGCGGTTTGGCGGGTATATTCGCCCTCTTAACTGCATGTGGCGGCGGTGGCGGTGGTAAAAATACCAGCTCTAATACAGTAACTGAACCTAACACGCCAGTGGTTACCGGCAGTAATAACAGCAAAAATACTTTAAGCAGCTCCAGCTCTTCTAGTTCCTCCAGCAGTTCCAGTTCTTCATCTAATTCCTCCTCTAGCTCATCATCCAGTTCGTCAGGTACTTTGGCCACTGTTGCTTTAAGCGGCACCATTACCTACGACCGCGTGAACCATTTACCTAATGGTGGGCTTAATTACAGCGCTATTAATGCCATGCCTGCACGGGGTGTGGTGGTGCAGTTAGTTGGCAGTCAAAACGAAGTGTTATCAACTAGTGTGAGCGATGCAGAGGGTAATTATCACTTTAGTGTTAAAGCCAACACGAATGTAAAAGTGCGCGTGCTCGCGCAATTAAAAAATACTAATCCCAGTTGGGCCGTGGATGTTGCTGACAACACCAATAACAATGCAGGTTATGTATTAGAAGGTAGTTTGGTGAGCAGCGGCAGCAATAGCAGCCAGGTGCGCAACTTGCGCGCGGCGAGCGGTTGGGCCAACGGCAGTTACAGCCAAACCCGTGCTGCAGCTCCCTTTGCTATTTTAGATTCTATTTACGACGGTTTAACCCTGGTTACTAGCGCGGACCCAAGTGTTAATTTACCTGAGTTGCATGTGCGCTGGAGCGAAAATAATGTCTCTGCTACCGGTAATTACGCACTGGGTTTTATCGGCAGCTCCATGTATTCCAGTTACGACAATACTATTTATATTCTCGGCAAAGAGAATAACGATACCGACGAATATGATCGCGGTGTGATTCAACACGAGTTGGGTCATTTTATTGAGGATAAACTCTCCCGCAGCGAAAGTTTAGGCGGCGCACATAATTTAGATAGCCGCGTGGATATGCGCGTAGCCTTTGGTGAAGGCTGGGGCAATGCGTTTTCCGGTATGGCCAGTGGCGATAGTGTGTACCGCGATTCCATGGGGGCCACGCAAAGTCAAACCTTTAAATTTGATGTGGAAGACAATCAGGGTTTTGCCAAGGGCTGGTTTAACGAGCGCTCCATTCACAGCGTGTTGTTCGATATTTTTGATAGCAATAACGATGGCGCTGATACAGTTTCGTTGGGCTTTAAACCCATTTTGGCGGCATTACACAGCAGCGACTATATTAATTTTCCCGGTTTAACCTCTATTTATCCGGCCATTGAGTTAATTAAACGCGCCAATCCGCAAGCCGAAAGTGCCATCACGGCGTTAATGCAAAACCAAGCTATTTACGGCACAGGTATGTACGGCGCAGGCGAAACCAATGATTCCGGCTACAGCACTATGCTGCCCATTTACGAGCAATTATCGCCTGGCGTCAGCAAAGAAGTGTGCAGTAATAATCATTGGCAAGAAACCAATGGAGCGGATGTACGCCGCTATTTATTGGTGACTATTCCCAGTGATGCCCAATACACCATCAGTGTAAAAGGTGCCGCCAGTACAGACCCTGATTTACGCCTCTGGCGCAATGGTAAATTTTCGCTGCAATCTACTTTGGATAAAGCCGGTGTAGAAACCGTCAGTAAAAAACTGAATCAAGGCGTCTATACCCTTGAAGTGTACGATTCCGCCAATGCCGACGACGACCCTAATACCGGTGGCAAAATGTGTTTTTCAGTAAGTTTAACCCAGGGATAATTGTATGAAATTAATAAACCTTATTATTATCGCCGCCAGCCAGATCGCCTTAAGTGCACAGGCTGGAGTAGGGGAGTTAAATTTTACTGCCTTAACTAACCCCAGTGTGTTTAATCCTACGGCTGTACATGCCCACGGGTGCGCGCGCAAACCCGGTGCGGAAATTGCCATCAGCGGCCGTGAATTTTTTAATTTACAACCGGGCCAGGTGGAAAATTTAGCGGTAGATTTAACCGGCACTGTCGGGCAAAAACTCAGCGTGCGCATCAGCGCGGAAACTAAAGGCCTGTTGCTGCAAGGGCCGCAGTCTATCGATCTGGCAGTGGGCCCCGAGCAGGTAGCGAGTTTTAATCTGCCTGTTAAAGCGCTGTTAGATGGCCGTTGGGTGATTAATTTAATTGTGCAAAGCGAGACCGCCGATGGCGAAGTGGCTGGCCGCGCGTTGGCGCTGGTGGTGCAGGTGGGCAATATGCAGCTGGTGGGTGGCGGCCAACAAAAAGCTACCCAGAGTGATTCGGCGGGTGCTCCCGTAATTGTGCTGCCTGCACAGGAGGAAATCCTTTAATGTTCACGGGCATTTGTGGCAGTGGTTAAGCGGGTAATTAACTATAGGCAGCAATTTATTATCCTGGCGACACAATAAATCATGCTGATCTATAGTGTCGTCGCCCCGCTAAAGCAGGCGAAGATACATGGATCTGCTTGTTTTAGCAGGACTCGCGACGGCTCAAGCTGCCGTTGCAGCATCCATGTCTATTTTATTAACCCGGCACTAAAACGCGCCGGGTTAAAAACCCGTACTATTATTTAAACACTCACCATTGTCTGCGCAAGTGTTTTAGCGGCCGTAAAATCTGTTTTACCCGAACCTAATTTAGGTAATTGCGGCACCAGGCACCACTGGCCGGGAATGGCCAGGGGGTTTAAGCCTGCGGCCTGCAATTGTTGCCGCAGAGTATCCGTCTCTAACGGTACCTCGTGCAGGGCAATTAATTTCTCGCCTTTTTTATCATCGGGCAGATTAATGACCACCACATCAATTTCCGGGTTGTTAATCTGCTCTTTTATGGCGGTTTCCACCTGTGTCAGGCTAATCATCTCGCCGCCGATTTTGGCAAAGCGCGAGTAGCGATCGACAATAAAAATAAAACCGTCTTCATCTATATAACCCTTATCACCGGTTACATACCAGCGCATACCGTCGATTTCTTTAATGGCGCTGGCGGTTTTTTCTGGGTTATTTAAATAACCCACCATTACCTGAGGGCCACCAATTAATATCATGCCCGCCTCACCGGTGGGCAGTTCACTAAAAGTCTGTGGGTCAACAATTTTTACGCTGGTGCCCGGCAGTGGCATACCGACGGAGCCGGCGCGCTGGCCCACTTGGGTCTGCCAGCTTTCCAACTCTAATTTATCCGGCAGGTTTACACTGGCGACTGGGGCTACTTCTGTGGCGCCGTAGCCTTCGTAAATGGCGATATTGAATTTCTGGCTAAAACCGCTACGCACTTCGGCGTGTAATTTCTCCGCGCCCGCGACGACAAAACGCAGGCTATTTAACATCAGCGGTTGTATTTTAGTGTTGCGCACATAGAGGCGCAAAAAGGTGCTGGTGCCAAATAAAATAGTGGCGCGATAGGTGGCTATGGCTTTGGCGCTGCCTAATACATCGGTGGGGTCGGCGTGGCATACCATGGGCAGGCCTTGCACCAGGGGCAAAAACTGCGTGACGGTTAAACCAAAGGCGTGAAAAAGCGGCAAATTGGCCATCACCACATCATTGTCTTCCATATTTAATACGTCGGTAACTTGTTTGACGTTGGCCAATAAATTTTTGTGGCTGATTTGTACGCCTTTAGGTGCGCCTTCGCTGCCGCTGGAAAATAACACCACCGCACAGGCCTCAGGCGTAACCGGAGTGATAAATAATTTGTGCAACAGCCAGGCCGGTAAGAGGCGTACCCACACAAGTGTGATGAGTTTTTCGCGCGGGGTAATATGTTTGGCGAACTCTTCTAATTTTATCAGTTGCACACCGCTGAGCATTTCCTCCAGTGGCATGCCCTTGGCCGCTAATTTTGTTAAAAAGCGCTCAGAGGTATACACAGTGCGAATACCCGCCTGCTCCAAGGCCGAACGCAAGGCTTCTTGGCTGGTGGTGTAATTTAAATTAACGAGGGTTTTGCCGCTGAATAACACGGCTATATTGCATATAACCCCGGCGGCTCCCGTGGGGAGTAAAACGCCTACGGCAGGCTCAGGCAGTTGTTTTATGCGTTTGGCAAAAGTGATAGCGGCCGTGAGTAATTTGCCGCCACTTAATTCTGCGCCTATGGTGTCAAATAATTGCGTTTGGCCAGCTTTCTTTTTTAAGCTGTTGACCATGGCTTGGCTTAAATTGCCTAAATTATCGATATATTCCTGCCAGGAGCTGATGGATAAATCCAGTACGCGGCGTTTGACTATATCGGCAGTGGTGGTTTTAGTCAGCGGCTGGCCAAAGGCAACAATTAAATCTCGTGTTAAACCGGCGTTGGATTCCTTTTTTAAGCGGTTGGACGAGCGACTAAATTGGCTGCCCCAGAGGCCGCGCAAATAAAACGGCACAATCACTACATCATCGCCCACCTGGCTGCAGGCGCGCTCAAACCCTTTGCGAAACTCACCTAAATGGCCGGTGCGGCTGATGGAGCCTTCAGGGAATAAACACACCACTTCGCCGTTATTTAATGCTGTGGCCACATCATCAAGCGCCTTGCGGCTGCGGGCGCCAGGCTCAATGGGAATACAGCCGAATAAATCGAAAAACCATTTTAAAAACCAGCGCGAATAAATACTGCGAATCATTACAAATCGCACTGGGCGAGGGCTGGCTAACTGCAATATTCCCCAGTCAATCCAACTGACGTGGTTGCCCAGCATTAATACACCGCCTTGCGGTGGAATATTTTTAATGCCCTGCACCGCGATGTTGTAGCGGCGCGTTAATATGTAGCCGAGGGCTGCGCGCATAAAACTCTGCGGCAGTTGCCATACGGTGTAACAACAGCCAATTAAGGCAACACAGGCTATTAATTGCAGCAGGGTTTTACTGCTTAGATTTAACAGGCTGAATAAAAAGGTAAGGCCTAAAAAACTGAGCATCACCACATTTTGCACCCAGTTGTTGGCGGCTAGGGTGCGGCCTAATTCATCACTTTTGGCGTTAAATTGAATCAGTGCGTTCAGCGGCACAGTAAACAGGCCGCCGCAAAATCCCACTAATAAAAAAATCAGGGTAAAGGCGCTAAAGCTGTGTACAAATGTCAGCACGCCAAGGCCTAAGGCAATGCCTAATGCACCCATAGGCAATAGGCCGGTGTCGATATAGTTTTTTGAGACGCGCCCAGCCACATAGGAGCCCAGCGCAATACCTATACCGGTGCAGGCTAAAATACCTTGCACGGCGATGGTGTTTTCCAGGCCTAATTCTTCTTTTACAAAAGCCGGAAAGGCCGCCAGCATGACTTGGCCTACACCCCAAAAGGTGGCCAAACCAATAATGGATAAACGAATACTGCGGCTGTGTTTTAAAGGGGCTAAATCGTCTTTAAAACTTTGGCCGGATAAAAAACGGCCCCAGGGAAAGGTTTCGGTTTTAATGCTTGGCGCCTGCGCAGGCAGGCGATAGAGCATGGCCACTTCAATTAATGAATTGAAGACTAATAACCAACCAACCGGTGCAATGGCGCGCAGCACTTCGGCCTCGCTGGTAGCGCCTTTAGGGTAGAGAATTTCAAAGGCAATGGAGTAGGCAAAAATACCGCCTAAAATCGCGATCATAGACACCGCCGACATAACCCCATTGGCCTGGCCTAAACGCTCTTTGCCGAATAATTCTTTTAAATAGCCGTATTTGGCGGGTGAATAAATGGTGGCTTGCGCCGCCAGCAGCAGCGTCATACTAAACGCTGGCCAAAACCAGCCTAAATAATAAAACAGCGTAATTAATAGGGTGAGCCCCACCGCCGCCCAAGCGGCAATTTGCATCACGCGGGTTTTGCGGTATTGATCGGACAGGTATCCCGAGGGGCTTAACAGAATAATAAACGGGATCAGCATCATGGCGTTGACCAGCGCCGTTAAGGCCACCTGCTGGGGGCCATCGTGGAGTTTAAATACGGTGTTTTGCACAATAATTTTGTGCCCTAAATCCACGAACGCATTTAAAAACGCCGCAATAAACAGCGGCCAACTGCCAGGGGTTTGGCTGATTTTGGGCATGGGGGGTCCTTAACACTAAATAGGTGAAGAGACCGGGAGTGTACCTTAGCAGGGCGGGTTTTGCTTAAGTTCGATGGTTATTGGCGGGAAGATGCTGTTACCGAGATTTCACTTTTTAAGGAAAAGGGGTTGCCGACTGTGAGCCTTGCCCAGAGGGGAATGAGTAACTTTTTAAGGCTTATCTGTTCTCTACAATCTTAGGTGAAAAAGTGTAAGCAATTACTTATGAGGTTGCAGGGCTAGTAAGTTTTGCTCAACAGTAATTAGGCTCATCCTTGAGCTTAATTGTGTGCTAGTAGAAATTATTGGCGAACTCGCTTCCAGCCAAGGGATTTTAGATAGAGGGCAACATTTTCAGAGCAGTTGGCGCCAGTGGGAACTGAGTCTGTACATAAAAAAGGCTTGTTCGACGGGCCGTAGGCGCCCATATTTGCAACCCAGGTCTTGACTATTTCATAACGTAAAATAGTCCCACTTGCGCAATCAACCCCATGCGAATAGCTGCAAATACCTGTCTCTACTCCGCCCAATCCTTTTTCACCATGGCAATTAATGCATGCCCCATTGCCTAGGGTTGCATACAGGGTTTCCCCTAAAGTGATTTTCTCGTTCAGCGAAATTAAATAGGCAGCTGTATCGGGCGCGCAGTTATTGGTGAGGGTACAACTGCTATGATTCATATCGATTGAGGGAATAATTCGCGTTAAATCCGCTTCTGTATACAGGCGCGGGTCTAATCCAGTGCTTGTGCCCCCCTGGCCAATAGCACCGTGGCAGCTAGCACAGCTTGTTTCAAAGAGGGTTTTACCGGCTAGCGCATCACCACTGCTGGAAGATGAGCTGGAGCTGGAGCTAGACGATGTACCTGAGGGGCTAGTACCTACACACGCAGTTAAAGGCAACGTGGCTAATAAATAAATTGCTAATGAAGAAAAAATACGCATATTAATCCTTGAAGTGGTCATCACTGAATGAAGCAAATAAATATTTGGGGTCACAATAAAAAACACCCAAGCAATTGAATGCCTGGGTATGTGCGTGGCTAATTATTTTGGTTTTGTGATTATTGGCGCTTACGCTGCCAGCCTAGGGCTTTCAAATATAGCGAAACATTCTGCGCACAGTTGGCTCCAGCCGGAACTGTATCAGTGCATATTTTAGTGTTAGCGCCGCCCTTGCGACCATTTAAAGCCATACTTTTTACGTCTGACACAATTAGATCAAAGGTTTTAACGTCAGTAGATAGGCAGACATCACCCTGGGCATAGCTGCAAATAGCGACTTCAGTACCCCCGACACCTTTGTCGCCGTGACAGTCGAAACAAGCCCCATTGCCAACTGTTTTATAAAGATTTTCCCCGCTTACCAACAGCGGAGCGACGGTTTTAACCAGGTAGGCAGCTGTATTCGCTGCACAGGTGTTGGCAGCAGTGCAGCTGCTGTGGCTCATATCAACTATGGGGATAATTCTGGTTAGGTCGGTTTCAGTGTAAAGACGCGGATCAATGCCTGGTGAGGTCCCCCCTTGGCCTCTGTCGCCGTGGCAACTGGCACATTGCCCTTCAAATTGGGTTTTACCAATAGCCGCATCACCACCGCTACTTGAAGAAGAGCTTGAGCTGGAGGATGAACTCGAACTCGAGGAGGAGCTTGAGCTTGATGAGGAACTTGAGCTTGAAGATGAGCTAGTACTCGAATTCGAACTGGTGGAGGTACTTGTGCTTGTGGAGGACGAGCTGGAGCTTGATGAGCTGGCTAGGCCACTGGATGATGAGCTTGAACTGGATGAAGAACTGCTGGAACTGGATGAAGAGCTTGAGCTTGAGGATGAACTTGACGAGGATGAGGAGGAATTAGTTGAACTGGTTGAGCTGCTAGAACTGGAGCTGGTACCAGGCTTGGTAAACCAGGCTTTCATATAGGCTGCAGTTTCCACTGCACAGGCGCCGGTACACTTGGGCGCTTCGTTCTCCGCTACGGGCGGCATCTGTTGAGCAATATAGTTACGAGTAATCGCACCTGCATTTTCTTCAGTAATCGGAAATGCCCCCTGGCCAGGCCCGCGCCCATGGCAGCCAGCACAGCCCATTTTGTCGTAATACTCCGCCCCCGCATTACCGGCATAATCATTCTTCGTCACTGGCACCTTATCGCCACAGCCAACAAGGCCGGCCAGGGTTAGAACTAATAATGAGCCTGCACCTAGGTTACCCAGGTGACTTAAAAGGCGGGAAATGGGCATATTCAACTCCAGATCTGACAAATAAACGCTGCTGTTTGGGTCAGCACAAAAACGCAAAACGATCCCCTCATTTTATACTGCTTTTAGCCGCAACGCCCCGCACTCAGGCCCAGTGGCATGTGCGTTAGCGCACAGTCTCTAGGCTGCAAAATGAGCTTAGGGCTAAAGCGACCATTTCCATTCGTCGCATACTTCACTTAACGCCTTGAATTCACGGGGGATTGGGTTATTTTTCAATAAGCCGCACAGAATTTGTGCACCCATAAGACATTTTGGCGCTGGACCCCGGAATTGTTATGACTTTTGATCACTTTGCCCAGTGGCGCCAAACCCTTATTGAAGTACGCCAGTCCGATCATTGCAGCCTTGAGCTGCGGGCGTTTTTGGCCGAAAAAATTCATCATTTGCACCGCGCTATTCATTTGCCCAGCGATGAGCAGGTGGAGGCCTTAGCAATTTATGTGATGAATTATGTAGAGCAGGTGCCGACACAATTAAAAACCCTTTCTCGCGCACTAGAGCAAACTGAATCCTTGCCAAGCTGCGAATATTTTTTACAAATTGCCTGCGATTTTTTTACCCATCAACCGGAATTAATTGCCCAGGGCGGCGGCTGGATTACTCTTTTGGCGGAAGCTTATTTAGCGCATAGAGTGGTGGAAGAAATTTACGACCGCGCCTCTTTGCGAGGTTATTTCCCCGCCATTACGCAGGCTACCGTGCAAGCGAACGTTATTGTGCATGGAGTTTTAGGCGAGGCTTTTGCCAATCAGTTGGATTTAGCCGTGTTTTATGCGGTAGAGCGCTTGTATCCAGTGGCGCGCACACCGGTGTTGAGCCTGGTCAATAACAAAGCCTCTGCACCCTTACACTAAAGCCCCATAGCGGTAGGTCTTGTCTGATGTGTAATTTTATTAATGCTCAGGCGTTGAGTATTAAAATGCCTAAGGCATTGCGCCCTAGTTTTAGGTCTTAGCCCGGCACTAAAATCAGCTAATAGCCACAAGGCAATAAAAAAAGCCACCCTAAGGTGGCTTTGACGGTTATTAGGCATGTGCCTCTGCGTCTAATTCCAATTCCTTTAGATGTTTTTGATCGCCTGCGTGGTCTTTAGCTATTAATACGTACACAGCAGGCAAAACAAATAAAGTCATAATGGTGCCGATGGTCATGCCAAACACCAATACCAAGCCAATGGAATTACGCGCTTCGGCGCCTGCGCCGCTGGCAAATATCAGCGGTGTGTGACCGGCTATAGTAGCGATGCTGGTCATTAACACGGGGCGTAAACGCACCACGGCGGCTTGGCGAATGGCCTCGATTTTTTCAATGCCCTGCTCTTGCAAACGATTGGCAAATTCCACCACCAAAATACCGTTGCGGGCAATTAAGCCCACTAGCGTTACCAGCCCCACTTGAGAATAAATATTCATGGTGCAGGTGAATGCGTCGGTGTAATAGGGCATGGGGGCGGGAATTTTCCAGAAGGTAAAAATTAACGCGCCGAACAAGGCCAAAGGTACTGAGCCTGCCAGAATTACAATCGGGTCTCTAAAACTGTTGTATTGAGCCGCTAACACCAGAAAAATCATCACCATCGCAAAGCTAAAGGCGGGCACAAAAGTATTGCCCTCGCGGCGCAGCTGGCGCGATTCGCCGGTGTAATCGACGCTGTAGTTTTTCGGCAGCATTTGTCGCGCTTCGTTTTCCAGCCAGCTTAACGGCCCGTCGATGGGCCCCATGGGCACGGCGCTGATTTTTACCGAATTTAATTGTTGCATGCGGTTAATTGAGCGCGGCACTGTTTCGTGTTTAATGCGGGCGATTTCATCGGCGCGGATTAAGTTGCCCTTTGGCCCGTGTATATACAGATTTTTTAAGTCATCTGGCGTGAGGCGTTCGGTGCGTTTAACTTGCGGAATGACCTTATAACTTTGGCCTGCCATATTAAAACGGTTGACGTAACCGCCGCCGAGGGATGTGCTTAAATCGTTGACAACAGACTGCAGCGTGAGGCCTAAATCGGCAACTTTTTCCCGGTCGATTTCCAATTCGTATTGCGGCTGGTCGAGTTTGACGTCGATTAAACTGAAGGCGAATTGTCCGCTGGTGTTCATTTTTTGCTGTAGTTTTAACGCGTACTCGTTAATTTCTTTAATGTCTGCTGTGGAGCTGAGGACAAATTCAATCGGGAAATTACCGCCGCCCGGCAGTGGGGGCGGTGTGATAGGTAAAATCCGCACACCGGCAACCTTGCCGAGGCTCTGCTGAATTTCCGGCAGCATCTCAAATACTGAGCGAGTGCGCTCGTTCCAGGGTTTGGCCACCATGCCGGAAAAGCCCCCGGTCGGGAAGGTAATTTGAAAGGTAAAATCCGTTTCGGGCACGCTGACAAATGTTTTATTCACCTGTTTGGCGTAAAAGCTGGACTGGTCAATTGTGGAGTTGGCTGGCGCATCGACAATACCAAAAATAACCCCCTGATCTTCCATCGGCGCTAATTCCCGCGCGGACATCATAAACATAGGCACGCACAATAGGGCGATGGCCACCCAGAAAACATAGACGCCTGCGCGTGCGTGCAAAACCGCATTTAATTTACGGCTGTAAAATGCCTGAAAGCGATCAAATATTTTAGCTAGCGGAGCTTCAATTGTTTTGTGAGGTTTTAATAATCGAGAACCCAACATAGGCGACAGTGTAATCGCCACTATGGCGGAAATAGTGACCGCCCCTGCCAGGGTAATGGCAAATTCACGGAACAAAGTACCCGTCAAACCACCTTGTAAACCAATCGGGACATATACGGAAATAAGCGTAATGGTCATGGCGATAATCGGCCCGCCCAATTCGCGCGCGGCAACTAAGGCGGCTTTGAAGGGTTTTAAGCCTTCTTGAATATGTCGCTCGATGTTTTCCACCATGACAATGGCGTCATCCACTACCAAGCCTACGGATAACACAATGGATAAGAGTGTTAAAAGGTTGAGCGAAAAGCCAAATAACTTCATTAAAAAGACGGCGCCAATTAACGACAGTGGAATGGCGAGTACTGGAATAATAACCGAGCGGCTAAAGCCTAAAAATAAGAAAATTACGCCGATAATAATTAATAGTGTTTCGGTCAGGGTGGTAAACACTTCGTGAATGGCGGCGTTGATATATTTGGTGCCGTCATAGGCTACGCGGCCATTTAACCCAGTGGGTAAATCCGCTTTAATCGCTTCCATTTCTTTGCTGACGGCGCGAATCACATCCAGGGAGTTGGCATTGGGGGCTACCCATACACCCATAAATACGGCGGTATCACCCGAGAAGGCCACTTCTACGTTGTAATCTTCAGCGCCTAATACTACATCGGCTACATCCTCTAAACGTATGACGCCTTCTTCGGTATTTTTAATTACCAGCTTTTTAAAATCCTCAACATTTTTTAAATCCGTATCGGCACTTAAATTTACCTGGGTATAGCTGCCGCGCGTTTGGCCTATGGCCGCTTGCACGTTATTGGCTGCCAGGGCTTGGCGCACATCAGTTGGGGAAATATTTAATGCCGCTAGCTGCGCGCTTTTCAGCCAAATACGCATGGCAAACACCCGGCCACCTAATACATCGGCTTTTTGCACGCCAGCGATGGCCGTTAGGCGCGGCTGTACTGAGCGGGTGAGGTAATCGGTAATTTGGTTTTGATCGAGAATGGTTGAGCTGAAACTTAAATAGGCGGAGGCAAATTGCGAATCGGCCGCTTCAATGATAATGGTGGGAATTTCCGCTTCCGGCGGCAAATCGCCGCGCACCTGATTAACCTTGGCGGAAATTTCCGTCATGGCTTTGAGCGGGTCGTAATTTAAATGCAGATGCACATTGACGGTGGACATGCTCATAGCGCTTTCGGATTCGATGTAATCAATTCCGCCAGCGGACGCTATGGCACGCTCAATAGGGGTGGTGACAAAGCCGCGCACTAATTCGGCATTGGCGCCTACATACACGGTGGAAATTTTAATAACGGCTATGTCGGAGCGCGGGTACTGCCGCACGGTCATGCCGTTCCACGACTGAATCCCGGCGATTAAAATCAATAAGCTGACCACTAAGGCCAGCACCGGTTTGCGAATAAAAATATCAGTAAAATTCATGGCGTAAGCCCCTATTAATTGTCAGCAGGCTTGGGCGTTAATTTATAGTCCGGCGCAGGGTTGGGACTTTCAACCACGGCTTGGCCATTAAATAATTTAAACGCTCCGGCGGCGGCGATTTTCTGTCCGGCTTTAATCCCATCTAAAACTTCAACAAAATCGCCGCGCTGCTCGCCCGTGCGGATAAATTGTTGCCGCGCCTTTAAGCTATTGGCCTGTTCGCCAGCTTCTATGACGTAAACCGTATCGCCGTAAGGCGCATAAATAATTGCAGTGGCCGGAATCGCCAGCACCTGGCGCGGATCACTTAAGGAAACTTCTACTTTAACCGCCATGCCGGGAATAAGTTGATTGTCGCTGTTATCTAAGCTGGCCTGCACAGTGGCGTTGCGTGTGACCGAATTAATTTCTGCACCTATGGCACTAATGGTGGTTTTTAACAGCTGATCAGGCCCTTTGCCGAGATCCAAGCTGACGCTCATGCCCTTTTTTAATTGCACCAGCCAGGCTTGCGGGACTGGGAAATTGACCCGTACGCGGTTGCTCGCCTGCAGGCTCACAATGGGCGCGCCCACTTGTAAATCCTGGCCTAAATCCACCTGGCGGATGCCGAGTCGGCCATCAAAGGGCGCGCGCAGGATTTTTTTCTGCAGGGTGGTTTTTAGATTATCAACATCACCCTGCGCGGATTCTTTTTGTTGCCGCGCTAAATCCAGCTCACTTTGTGACACGGTATTTTTTTGTTTGAGTTGGCTTAAACGCTCAAAATTGGCTTTAGCTAATTGCAGGCGGGCGTTGAAGGCGGCAAGTTGCGCCTCTTCGTTACCGGTCTCCTGCTCAATAATCACCTCGCCGGCGCGGACAAATTCACCGGATTTAAACGCTATGCGTTTAACCTTGCCAGCCACTTCCGCCGAGATGGTAATCCCCTCGGCGGCCTCAACCGTGCCTATGGCTTTAAAGAGGTTTGGCCAGGCCTGCATTTCGGCTGTGGTGCTGGTAATGGTCTCTGGGGGCGGCGTAAAGCCTTTACCTTGTTTGACCATGAAGCCGATTTGGCCGCCTTTAACGCCGGCAATAATGGCCACAATCACCAACAGGATGCCTGCGCCGATCAATATGGATTTGGTGGGGGATGTGGTTCTTGTCATAAAACTGTCCAAACCGGGCCGAACCGGAACGTATAAGGAGAAAACCAAACCTAAAAACCGCGAGATACCTATCAACGGCTGCAGCAACATAGCCGTTTGAGGATTGAGGGGCACGAGAGGCTAGGCAGATATAGGGGGTGCAACGCCGCCGCGATTGTTGCACAGCAATACACCATACCGAAAGGTTTGTTGGTGCTTATAACGTAAAAAATTGTGCAGATTCCACCCTGAATGGCACAGGCTTAGGTACGTGTGACAAGAGGTATGGCTTGTCGCTGGGGTATTGGCCTAACGCAGAGGCGGCGGGCTGTTTATTTATCTGACCTGGTGCTAGCGTGCTGCGGAAATATTCTGCGTGCATTGGTTCGCTATGAATTAAGTTGCTGTTATTACCTAGCAGCTTGTTGAAATACCTTGCCAGACGCTCGCTGCCAATGTATTGCAACGGGCTGCTAAATTATCCAATGTATTTTGGGGGTATTTATTCAGTTGGCGCTTGTAGCTTTAATTGTTTAATTAAGCGCACAGCAAAAAAGACTAAAAGCGCCACCGCACCTATTAGTGCCAGCCAAAATAACCACTGTTGCCAGTTGACTGTATTTATGTGGGAGTTGTTTACAGAGCTTGCCGGTGGCTGCGCTAGGGGAATTAACTCCGCGTTAACCCAGGGCGTGTTTGCCGAGTGTTTCGCCTGTAGCTGCTCAAATACCTGCGCACGATTAACACTATTGCCGTCGTTGGTCAGCGCTAACACAAAAGGCGGTGTGTTATTGGCAATAAACTGCACGTGCACCGGCTGCCAACTGAATATTAATTTAGGTGCAGCCAGCGCCGGTGTCGGTGCAAATTCTACCCGCCAGAATTGCGCGCGATTGCCGTTTATTTTAAACGCATCACTTTTTTGCCAGGCCTCGCCCATTTGAATGTTAAACCAAATGCCTTGATAAACTAATTGCCAATTTTCTTTAGGCGATGGGCGGGAGAATATCCGCAGGCTATCGCCATAGGTTTGGGCTGCCAAATCAAGGTTTAGGTATTGCGCCGGGGTGGATTCCGCGCGTTCAAATTCAAAGGCGCGCACCGGGTAATTAGGGCTGTGGGCAGAGGGTGCATAAACGCTGTTTTGTAGCTCCGCTAAATGGCCCTCTAGGCTCCAGGTATCAAATGGAGATTGTGTTTGGCGACGAGTGTTAATCAGTTCTTCTGCGCTGATGTTGGTAATCTGCAATTGCTCAGCGCCGCGCAGAATATTCAAACGCAAATACGCAAACGTTTGTTTGCTCAGCTGAAGGCTGATGCGGTTGTGAACAAGGCGCTGCCCGCCTTGGCTTACTTGCAGCAAACTTGCTTGGGTAAGGTTTTGCCAGTCTTGCAAATTGTTGCTGGCCGCTAGCTGTACCTGCAAAAATTGATTTTGCTCGCCGCCTTGCCAATCGATAATTAAGGCATTAATGCCCTGTTCTAAATTGCGCAGGTCAATTAAATAAAATTCCGGGGTAGTATTGCTGAGTGTTTGCTGGCGGGTAATCCGCTTTGTTGCTTCGCCCTCAATGTGTGTTTGTGTTACAAATAATTGTAATAAGGCCTGCGCGGAGGCCTCAGAGGGCACGGCAAAAAAGGGCAGTTTTTGGCTGTTAAGCTGCGTTTGGGGTTCAACCTGCGGCGCAGGTGGCGGCACCAGAGTGCTGGGTAGCGGTATCTGCTGGGCGTCGAGCACCACAAAATTAACATCGCTCTGCGCGTTAAATTCATACGCCTGATGACTAAGCGGCAGCTGTACAAAGGTGCCTTGTTCCGCACGGATTTGCAGCAGCGGTGTGACATTCGGCGCGGCCAGGCTGCAGGGCACAGTTAAAAAAGCGAGCGCTAAAATACACAGGCGCAAAACATAGTTATTCATGAGATTGATTGCCGGGGTGTTTGGCGGGAATCGGCGATAAATAACCAATTAATAACATCAGCGCACCCACCACCATAAACGAAATAATACCCGCGAGGGTGCTGGAGCCTGCTAAATCCTGCGTGGCTAATTTAAGTACCACCAGCGCCAGTAAAGCGGCGCCCAGCATCCACAGCTGCCGGTGCTGTAGGCGGCGGGATAGGTTCATGATGAATAGGGCGCAGGCCGTCCACAGAATTGACAGCGCCATTTGCACCGCTAGATTGTGCCACAAAGCAGCTAATTCATAGGCAATGTGTTGATAGTGGCTCACGGCTCGCAGCACCACTACATTAATCCAGATAAATGTTAACAAGCCTAAAAATCCGTTGCGCACGCGGCGGGAAATAAAGGTTAGGGCTGCTAAAAATTCGTGTTTGGCAGCATAAGCGAACAGCAAAATAACAGCGCACTGGGCTAAATCCAGCGGGTTGAGCAGGGGTAGATAATTGGGCGCAGCGCTTGGGGTTTTATGGCAGGCGACAAAAAACCACAGGGTTGCTAAGCCCAACAAAGGCGCGGGCACCCAATTTTTATATTCGTGTTCATAGCTATTAAATGGCCAACATAAGCGTTTGGCCGCTGCCATTAGAGCCACCACGGGCAGGCAGATGGCGATAAACCACATGAGGGCTGCGCCGCTGCCGTGTAGATTTAATTGTTGTTGACGCCAGATGGCTTCCCAGAAAATCAAGCCAAATAACCACCAGGCGGTTAATACATGCCAGGCGTTTAACCATAGGTTATGCGTTTGCTCTGCCGCTAAATCACGCGCCTCTTGCCGCCGTAAAAATTGGTACGAAGTGGCAAGCGCAATGCCAATGGCCAATAAGCCCCAGGCGTGGGATGGATGTATTTCATCGCCGCCAATCTTTGCTTGCACGGCACAAAACAGGCTTAAAAATGGTATGAGAGCAAATACACAGAGATTTAAGGGCGGCCAGTTGAGTTTTTGGCTTGTGTACATCAAAACCTGGGCGCTGATGGCGGTAAACAGAATAATAGCGGCGAATTGATGTGTGTAAGCGATATGCGCGCGCAGCTCACTAATGCCCGCCACACACCACCATAAAATACCCAGCGCCAAGCCGAGACTGGCCATCATTAATTCTACGGCGGGCAGCTGCGCGCGGTGGCCATGTAATAAATAAGCGATGGTAAAACTGCTCACCGCCAATAACAGCAGGGCGAGAAAATCACCGCTGATAATCGGGCTATCGCCGGTGTGCACGCCGTTGATGGCAATTAACGAAAATGCCGCCGCCGCATGTAATAAATAACCCGCTAGGCGCGGCCGCAACCGCTCTTGCCGCAAACCTACCCAGACTAAACCACAGGCTTCTAGCGCCCAGCTCACGCCAGTCCAACTGGCGTCTAAGGCAAGGGGAATAGCCAGTGTGGCAAAACCAATGCCGAGGGCTATAAATGACTCAATTAATACCCGCTGACTTTGTTTGTGGCGCGAAGCAAGCCCGTAGGCAAGGGTGATATAAATACCGGCTAGCACTAACGCGCTGATGGCCAGGCCGTATTGAGTATGTTTTAACAAAGCAGTTTGTAAACCAAAGGCAATTAACGGCAGGCCAAATACTAATGAACCGTCCACTAGGCCTTTGAGATTAGCGGGTTGTTTTAAGGAAAATAAAATCGCTACGCTTAAATAAAGCGCAAAAAATGCCGCCAAAAAGGGCTGGCTGCTGGCGTACAGCTCGGGTGAATATTTTAAAACGCCCCAGGCACTGCTGATGACAAAAGTAAACATAAAACCTACCCAGTTGAGTAGGCGCCAGGTTTTATACAGTGCAATCGCTAAAATACCGAGGTTTAAAATTAAATAAAAACTGAATAAACCCACATGGCTGCCGGAGCCGCTGGAGGTGAGAATTGGCGCAAGAAAGCCGCCTGCCGTTGCCAAAATAGCTAATACTTGAGCATTTTGCAGTAGGGCGAGTGCTGCACCTAACATGACTACACAAAATAACAAACCAAATGCGCCACCCAAGGGGATTAAGCCGTAGAGTTTAGCGGCGGCAAACAGCGTTAAATAAATAACGGCAATGCCGCCGCCTTGTAATACCAAGCCGTAGCCGCCGGGGCGCGCGCGTGTTTTCCAGCCGAATATTAATAAACCTGTCGCCACCAACACCACAGCACTTAAGCGCAATTCAATCGGCAATAAACCCTGGCCGGAGGCGTATTTCACTAAAAAACTTACCCCAAAAAACAACACCACCATGCCCACGCGCACAATCGGGTTGCCCTGCGTAAAAAAACGCGTTACCGCCGCGAATAATCGCTCTGCGGCAGAGGGTTTTAAGGGCGCGGTATTTTGAGGTTTTGCCCGGCTAGGCGCTGTTTGTGGCGGTGTGGATGGGCTGCTGGCGTGTGCGGGTAGGCTGGCTTGCGCGGGTAGGCTGGCTTGCGCGGGTGGCACTGTGGGCACTGAATGAATTTGAGGCGGTGCGCCTAGCGATTCATTGATGACATCGGCCAGCGGCTTTTTGCTGGCCAGGGTTATTGGCGGCTGTTCCTCACTGCTGTGTAGCTGATGTGTGTGCTGCGCAGACAGCTGATGTTTGAGTTTTAATAACTCTTGGCTGAGATTTTTAACCTGCGCATCCAGGTTATTGAGCCTACTGAGTAGATAAAACAGCCAGGCAACAATGCCGATGAGCACAATAATCATGAAAAGGTCCTTACGCCCTGGGTGTGTAATTGATGGGCTTATTCTGCCAGCCTATGAGCGCCAGATTATAGTGGATCCTGCTGGAGCCGCCGGGGCAGGTTATTAAAGAATTGGTGATCAGGTCTGCAAAGTCTCGGTTGCAAATAGGCACACCTTTGGTGTCGGCCTAGCGTCAAGGCCTGCAGTGCGCGCCTTAGCGGTCTCGCACATGGGTATTTTGCAAGCGCAATCAGCGCCTTGTTACATAAATAGCCGACTAACCTGCGCGCAGCATTTCATCTGTGCTTGCTTGGCGGCTTACCAACAGCCTACCGGCTGCGCACTATTCAACGAAGAATGACGGCGGCGAGTTAGGCGCTTTAATGCCTCCTGCGTGATTTTAACGAGCGCTTTCCTACGCCGCCGTGTTAATGCCTGTTGTGAGTTTGTAATCGGTCAGGCTGATTTCCGGGTGGGGTTGTTTTTTCATCCTTTTACTGTGTTTTTAGCGTGATATGCTCCAAATGCACAGTCATTTAACCATAACGTTTTAAAACCCGGCCCGTGCATATCAGGCTGCAGCTGTGCAGCAAATTGTCTCACTAGCGGATTGATGCGCCCATGAAATTTAAAATGTTATTTTGTCTTGTGTTTTGTGTCAGCGCGCTCACTGGCTGCAAAAAATCCAGCGCTGGCAGCAGCCTGGGCAACAGTTCTTCGAGCAGCTCCTCTAGTAGTTCTTCCAGCAGCGGTGTGCCTTATAGTTATTTGGGCAGTGTGCAGACCAACCTTGCCATTAACTCTGCTATTACAGGTATTACCTACCCTTACCATGTCTATTTGCCTTACCACTATGCTACGTCCGGCAAAACCTATCCTATTATTTACGGCACCGACGCTCAGTGGGTATTTCAGCATTTTTCGCAAACACTCGATGCGCGCAATAAAGAGGTTATTTTTGTCGGTATAGAGGAGGGGCCGCTGAATTCTAATCGGCGGTTTACCGATTTTTATGGCGCGGGCGTGAGTGACTATATACGTTTTTTTAAAACGGAATTCGCGCCTTTGATAGAAAATACCTACCGCACCAATAATCAGCGCACCTATGTAGGCACATCCTTAGGTGGCCTGTTGGGCAGCACACTGCTGAGTATCGAACCGGTAGCTGAGCCTTATTTTAAACATTATATGTTGTTTGATGGCTCTTTTTTTGCCATTGATACTGCGGGCATTAATGCTGAAATAGCCCGCTTTAATGCCAGTAAACAACTGAATGTCACTCTCATTTTATCCAGTGCAAATCCGGGCAATGAACAATCGGTGGATGAATTACAGGCGCGCTATACAAAACGTGGTTATGAAGGCTTAACACTGTATCGCCGCTCCTATGCTATTGCGCATAATGATGTGGCAAATCCTTCGTTTGATGACACTATAGATCTGCTTTATTAAAACGCTTTTATTCACTGGCTTAATCGCCGTTGAGGCTGAGCACTATTAAAAAACTGCACCAGCCTTAGCGCCAGTGAATCGTTAAAAAACTACCTTACCCGCTCTGGTGCTGTTAAATTTTAGTTAGGCGCCACACCAACTAATGCTCATTTACTGCGTGAACTCGCCAAATTCGGCTAGCCAGCGCTTCGCCGCCAATATTGTACTGAGGTTCCCTAGGTTGCTGAATATTCGCTGCAGCGAATTTTTTCGCGCAAAATTATTTTTTAGGTTATAGCCGTCGACCTATTAACCCGGCCGATTTTAGTGCGGGGTTAAATTTTGTGGCATGACTGCCGCAGCGGCGGCCTAAGCCGCCGTGAGTCACGCTAATACAAGAAAATTCACCTATCTTCGCTGGCTTATAAACGCAGCGTTTTATCCGCTCTTCATGGCCCAAAAGGGCAAATGTGGCACCTTCATCTATACTCACTTTTTATGTGTCATCAGTATGGCCTGGTTTAATAGCGGCCATCTATCCTAGCTTGGCAGCAAAAGGCACTCGTTTGGGCATAAAACACTGAGGCATCCTTCAATAATCTTTGCTGTTTGTTAGGTTATTCATGGCGATTTACTCCCCGATTGATGTTTTAAATTGCACCACCATGCGGTTTGCTGTTTTGGATTATACGGTCTCCGATGTATTAACCCCTGCGGAGGCGGCAGCGCTCAATCAGGTGCTGCCACAGCTTAAAAACAAGGCTATTTTGGATTTGGGTGTGGGGGCAGGGCGCACGGTGGCGGCGCTTACTTCGATTGCCGATAGCTACGTGGGAGTGGATTATGTGCCGGAGATGGTTGCCCACTGCCGCAAGCGTTTTCCTGCCGTGCAGTTTGAGCAGAGCGATGCGCGCGCTATGCCGCAATTTAGTGATCAGAGTTTCGATTTAATTGTATTTTCCTGCAACGGCATTTGTATGGTGGATCACGCCGGGCGCTTGGCGATTTTAAGTGAAGTGCGGCGTTTATTGCGCCCCGGTGGTTTTTTTATGTTTTCCACCTACAACCGCAATAGCAAAGAACACAATATGGTATTTCGTTTGCCACATTTTCGTTTTTCAGCCAATCCTGTGCGCCTTGCGGTGCGCTGCGCGCGTTTTGTGGGCAATACACTCATACGCGCATTTAACCGTCTGCGCTATAAACGCCACGAAGTACATCATGCGGATTATTCCATCCTCAACGACCAGTGCCACAACTACCAAACCCTGTTGTATTACATCGATATAGAAGGCCAAAAGCGCCAGTTGCAGCAGGCGGGGTTTATGGGGGCCGTGGCGATTTTCGACCGCTTTGGCATGCCCGCCAGCGCCGAGATTACCGAGGATATGCTGCTCTATCTGGTGAGTTAGCGCCCATCCGGGCGCGCTCCACTAGCTGACAAGCCTCTGCCACCCCTATACCATGCCCGCAGTTTTTTCTGCGGCACTTGCTATGAGCGAATTCGATTATCTAACCGCTGGGCTGCGCACCATAGATGCAGAACTGGCGGCGGTTGTGGCCTTGCGCACGCGGTTGGGCGCGCCGTTTGTAGCGGCGTGCGCCCTGCTGCGCGCCACCCCTGGGCGGGTTATTGTGCTGGGCATGGGTAAGTCCGGCCATATAGGCCGCAAGATTGCCGCCACCCTGGCATCCACCGGCACCCCGGCGTTTTTTGTGCACCCGGCGGAAGCTAGCCACGGCGATTTCGGCATGATCACGCGCGGCGACTCGGTGTTATACATTTCCAATTCCGGCAACTCAGCGGAAATTCTCACGCTTTTACCCATGATTAAACGCCTGAATTTGCCCTTAGTGGCCATGACGGGCAACCCGCAGTCGCCGCTGGCGGAGCAGGCCCAGGTGGTGTTGGATATTCGCGTTGATTCCGAGGCTTGCCCGCTGGATTTGGCGCCTACGTCCAGCACTACGGTCAGCATGGTGTTGGGGGATGCCCTGGCGGTGGCGCTGCTGGAAGCGCGTGGTTTTACCGCCGAGGATTTTGCCTTTTCCCACCCTGGCGGCAGCTTAGGGCGGCGCCTTCTGTTAAAGGTGGGCGATTTGATGCAGGCGGCTATTCCTCAGGTGGCACCCAATACACCGCTTAACCAGGCGCTGCAGGAAATCTCCGCTAAGGGCTTGGGTATGACTACAGTGGTTGATGAGGCCGGTGCGCTGTTGGGCATTTTCACCGATGGTGATTTGCGCCGCGCGGTGAGCCGTGGGGCGGATCTTAGCCAGGCCTTGATCGGCCAGGTGATGACCGCCAGCCCCCGCCGCGTCAGCCTTGAGACTATGGCGGTGGAGGCGCTCAACCTGATGGAGCAACACCGCATCACAAGCCTCATAGTGGTGGATCAGCAACAGCACCCGGTCGGCGTATTACACATGCATCATCTAATCAAAGCGGGTTTAGTGTAATGAACGAACAATTACAAGCGCGGGCGCGCGCCATTCGCCTGCTGGTGTTGGATGTGGACGGCGTGCTCACCGATGGCCGCCTCTATTTCGGCAGCGAAGGCGAAGCCCTTAAAACTTTTAATACCCTCGACGGCCACGGCCTCAAAATGCTTGCCGCCAGCGGCGTGCAGGTGGCCATCATCACCGGCCGCAACAGTCCTATGGTGCAGCGCCGGGCGGAAGGCCTCGGCATCAGCCGCATTAAACTCGGCCGGGAAGACAAAATGGCCGCTTTGCAGGAGTTATTGGCTGAGGAGCCTTGCCCCTTAGAGGCGATCGCCTGCATGGGGGATGACTACCCGGATCTCGCCATTATGAGCAAAGTGGGCCTGGCGCTGGCGCCGCCCAACGCCTGTGACGAGGTGCGGGTGCGCGCCCATTGGATCAGCACTCGGCCGGGCGGCGAAGGCGCCGTGCGAGAAGCCTGTGACCTCATTATGCGCGCCCAGGGCACCTACTTTGCCGCCCTAGTGCCTTACCTGGCTTGACTGAGTTATGCGCGCACGCACTCTGAGTATTCTGGTGTTGCTAGTGGCTGCACTGCTGGCGGCCATCTGGCTGGGGCGCGGCGCACGCTCAGGCCTGTCGCTGCCGGCGCTAGCGCCCCAGGTCAGCCAGCCCAACAGCTACGCCCTGTTGCGCACCACCCGCTCCAAACACTACAACCAGCAAGGCAAACTGGCTTATAGCTACAAAGCCGCCAGCATGGAATACTTCCGCGTCGATATTACCCAGACTAGTGAGCGGGATTATTCCTTGGTACAAGCCCCCGAGCTGACCTTTTTTGGCGAAGGCCTGCCGTGGTTTATTCATGCAAAAGAGGGCAAAATAACCGACCAGGGCGACACACTGCAGGTGTGGGGCGATGTGCGGGTCTGGCAGGTGAATGCGGCCGGGCAGCAAACCCTCCTCACCACCCAAAGCCTCACCATTAAACCTCGCCAACAGGAAATCACCACCGCCGACCCTGTCGCCATCACCAGCCCGACGGGCAGCATGGGCGCTGAAGGTCTCACGGTGAATCTTGAAACTCAAATTCTCAAATTGCATTCCAAGGTGAAGGGCACCCATGATCCAGTTTCTACGCGTTAGTTTTACCTGCCTGCTGGTGTGCTGTGCGCAGGTGTGGGCGCTGCAGGGCGATCGCGCCGAGCCCATCAGTATTGAATCGGACACCGCCGAGCGCGATGAAACCAAAGGCACCACCACCTACGCAGGTGCCGTCATCATGCAGCAGGGCAGTATGAAAATTAATGCCGACAAGGTGATTATTTACAGCAATAAAGAAAAGGTCACCCATATTATCGCCACCGGTAAACCGGTCCATTACGAGCAAAAACCCAGCGAAAAACAATCCTTGGTGATCGCCCAAGCCAATACATTGGAATATCAAATTCAAGATGAATCGCTGCATTTAATTGACTCGGCTTTTTTAGAGCAAGAAGGCACCAATTTAAGCGGCAACCGCATTGATTACGACGTAAAAAATTCCGTGGTGAAAGCCGGTGGCGAGACCAAAAATCGCGAGCGTGTGCGCATGGTCATCAACCCGAAGGTATTAAATACCGATGATAAAACTGATGCCAAACCATGAGTAACGAAACAGCGGTGAAAAAATTACAAGCGTTAAATCTGGCGAAGAGTTATAAAAAACGCCAAGTGGTAATTGATGTTTCCCTGGAGGTGGAGGCGGCGCAAATCGTCGGTTTACTCGGCCCCAATGGCGCAGGCAAAACCACCTGTTTTTACATGATTGCAGGCCTTGTCAAAGCCGATAAGGGCCAGGTGTTAATTAACGGCCAGGATATTAGCCGCGCGCCCATGCACGGCCGCGCCCGAGCGGGGCTTGGATACCTGCCGCAAGAGGCATCGATTTTCCGTAAATTATCGGTAGAGGATAATATCCTGGCGATTTTAGAAACGCGCCGCGAATTATCCAGCGCCCAGCGGCAAGAAATTTTAGAGCAATTAATTACCGAATTTCACATAGGCCATATTCGCAAAAGTTTGGGAATGGCGCTTTCGGGCGGCGAGCGGCGCCGGGTGGAAATCGCCCGCGCACTGGCCACCGACCCACAATTTATTTTATTAGATGAACCCTTCGCAGGCGTTGACCCTATTTCCGTCAACGATATCAAACACATCATTATTCACCTGCGCGAGCGCGGCATAGGCATTTTAATTACCGACCACAATGTGCGCGAAACCTTGGATATTTGTGAAAAAGCCTACATAGTGGGCGAAGGGTACATTATTGCTGCCGGCACCCCCGCTGAAGTGCTCGATAATGCCAAGGTGCGCCAAGTTTATTTAGGCGAGCATTTTCATTTATGAGCGCGCCCAACTAAGGCGTAGTACTAACCCTTTATTTTGCTGTAACCGCCGACAAATTGTGAGGAGGCCTGTATGGCCTTGGATGAGAATTTTGAGCAATTTTTAGGAGCTGATGTAAAACCCCTTAAGATTAAACCGCGTGCCGAATTAAAACGCACGGCCACTGCGGATGAAAAAGCTCAGGCATTACGTCGGCAATTAGCCCAAAAGGAATTAACCCAAGCCCTCGACCCATTGGCCGGTGAGCCGGTGGAACTGTTGGCACCTTTGGATGTGATGAGTTTTGTGCGCCCCGGTGTGCAAACGGGGGTATTTCGCAGCCTACGCCTGGGCAAATATCCCATTGACGCGCGTTTGGATTTGCACAAATTGACGGCCGACCAAGCGCGGGCCGAGGTCTATCAATTTATTAAAGACTGCGTGGCCAACGAGGTGCGCACGGCCTTAATTACCCACGGCAAAGGGGAAGGGCGGACGGATGCCGCCTTGTTGAAATCCTGCGTCAATTATTGGCTGCCACAACTGCCAGAGGTGTTGGCATTTCACACCGCACAAAAACAACACGGCTCTTACGGCGCCACCTATGTGTTGTTAAAAAAATCTGAGCGGCAAAAACAACTCACTCGGGAACAATATACCCGTCGATAAATAGGCTCTGGCATGTTATATCCGCTCTACGCACAAGTGTTGCTCACCTTTGCCGTTATGCTCTGGACTTTTTACACCCGTGTGCGCGCTCTGCGACAGCGCGAATTAAATTATGGTTATCTGCGTTTAATGCAGGGCGCAGCACCAGAAGTAGTGCAAAAAGCCACCCGCCAGTTCGCCAATTTATTTGAAATGCCGGTATTGTTTTTTACCCTGTGCCTGCTGTGTGTCTTCAAGGGATTTGAGGATAATCTACAGGTTATTTTGGCTTGGTTTTATGTGCTGCTGCGCTGTGTACAAGCACTGATTCACTTAAGTTACAACCATGTGCTCCATCGAGTAATCGCTTTTAGCCTCAGCAATATCATTTTGTTAGTTCTTTGGTTGCGTGCCGCAGCTACACTATAAAACACCGCTATAACTTGTTTTGTGGGCCTATGATGCGAATAACCATTCTTGTAGTAACACTCATTTTATCCAGTTGTGCCACGCTCTCGCCTGAGGAGTGCAAACAGGCCGATTGGTATTTAATCGGTATGACCGACGCGCAAAAAGGTTATGGCAAGCTGCGCATTGATGAACACCGCAAGGCCTGCGCCAAGGCGCAAGTGACGCCGGATTTATTCACCTATCAGCGTGGCCACGAAAAAGGCCAGAAAACCTATTGCACTACGGCCAATGGTTTTACCCAGGGGGCGGCGGGCGCCCAATATCAAGGTGCTTGTGAAGGTTTTTTGGCCGAGGATTTTTTGCGCGGATACAGAGACGGCCAGGAGTTGTACCAAGCCCGCAGCCGGGTGGATCAACTCTACCGCGATATAGACAGCTATCACCGCGATCTTGAGCGGATGCGCTGGGAAATAAACGAAAAACAAAGCCAAATGGCGACAGAAAATAACCCAGATCGACGCCGCGAATTGTTGACGCGCATCCAACAGTTACAAAATGATGTGAATTACACACAAAATAAATTGTACAGTGCCGAGCGTGAGCGCGACCCTGCCGAGACACATTACCGCAAAGTGCAACAGCGTATGCGCAGCTTTGGTTACCAGTAGCGGCGGCTTACTGCCCAACGCTGTACAAACTGCGCCGCTGGCGCTGGTATAACCCGAATTCATTTAATAACAAGAGATAACACCCGTGGAACTCATTACATTTTTAGTTGATTTTATCCTGCACGTGGATGTGCATCTGGTTGAGTTGTTTAATCAATATGGCCTGTGGATATACGCAATTTTATTTTGCATTATTTTTTGTGAAACCGGCTTGGTGGCGACACCTTTTTTACCGGGGGATTCTTTGTTATTTGCCGCCGGCGCACTGATGGCGGCCAGCGGATTAAATGTGCATAGCCTGGCATTTTTACTTTGGGCTGCCGCAGTGTCCGGGGATAGCACCAATTACACCGTTGGGCGATTTTTGGGGGCACGTTTATTTGTTAACCCCAACTCAAAATTATTTAGGCAAGATTATTTGCATAAAACCCAAGGTTATTTTGACCGCTACGGTGGTCGCACATTAATTATGGCTCGCTTCATGCCTATTGTGCGCACCTTTGCGCCTTTTGTGGCGGGTATGGGCAAAATGCCGTTTGCACGGTTTATTCGCTTTAGCGTATTAGGCGGGTTTTTATGGGTGTTTTCGTTTATTTATGCTGGGTTTTATTTTGGCGGTATTCCCGCTGTGCGCAAAAACTTCACCCTGTTGATTCTGGGTATTATTTTTGTGTCGTTTTTACCTGTTTTTTTCGAGCTGTGGCGGGCTCGATTTGGCGCTAAAAAAGCCTAAAAGCACATGGCGTGTGACAACTTTTCTCAGTGCGCGCCGTGAATGCTTTTATTTTGAGGGGCCAAGAAGCCCCTTTTTTGACGGCATGAAATAATATTTGTCCATTGCGGCTACACCGCGAAGCAATTATTACTGCCTAGCTGAAAGTAAAGAATACACAGCATTTCAGACACGCCGTGAATACATCCTTGTAGGCTCGTCAAAAAGATCCCTCTTTTTGACGGTCTGAAACGCTGTGTATTCTTTACTTCCGTACCGCTAGTAACTCTGCGGTTTAAACCGCCGCGAGCCCCGCTACGACAGGCGGATTCACGCATTTTTTGGGGTAAGACACAATGGATGGGGCGATCTATTGTGTTGAAGATTTAATAAACCTATAGGCCGATTTTTCTATACGTTAGCCTAGCAGCTTGTTGAATTATTACCTTGCCAGACCGTCGCCGCCAACGTATTTCAACACGCTGCTAGTTGAGGAAGGTAAAAAGTTCCTAACGCCTTAGAGTTTAGTAATGTCTACCCACAGACGCGTGTCATCGACAGGTGTTTTGGGTGGCAGGCTGGGGTTTTTGAGGTTAAAAATAACGCGGTTTTTTAAATTGGCTTTTTCCAACACCATTTTTACGGTTGGGTTGCTATAAAAGTATTCGTCAAATGTGCCGTCATCGACGGCCATTAACATGCCGTGATAGATATCCTCCGCTAGGGACTTTTTGCTGGGGGCGACGAATAAATAAAACGGGCTGCGGTAGACCAGCATGACGTGTTCATCCACAGCAAGCTCAAGGCCGGGGCGTTTTTCTATTTCTGCCCAGGGTTCATGCACGCCGCGCGGGAAGCCGTCAAAACGCTTGCCGTCGGCCATTAAAAATAAATTATCGTATTTCACGGCGGTGACCACCTTCATGCCATTGGCGCGCATGATGGTGGTGTCCGACCAATCGCGGCCCTGGCCGAACCGGAAATTGAGCATTTGCTCCCAATTGTCCACACTATTAAACAGGGTTTTATTATCTTTGTGGACGATTAGAATACGGTGCCCCAACAAACCCTTATAAAGCGGGACGCGGATGGGCAGGGCGGCCTCCTCCATATCAGTGGAGGTGGCTGTCCAGAGAATATCTAAGCCGCCCTCCAGCAGTTCCTTGCGCTGGCGCATGGGGGCAAAATCCCCTTCGCTAATATTGAATTTAAAGGGCGCGCCCGCTTTTTCTAGCGCTATTTTCAATAAACCTAAGGAGTAATTACTGTTGACGTCGCCGCGCGACATAATGCGCAGCTCCTCAGTTGCTTTGGCCCACACCATAGGCGCTATGGGGGCGGCACTGCTGCAGGCGCCGAGGGCGGCCGCTTTAAGTAATTGGCGGCGGCTGATACCGGGTCGGTTGAATGGATGCATGGACATGAATGACTGGGTCTGCAACGGTTGGTATTGAGCCACGGGGGTTATAAATTAACGGTAGCCCGCCAAACGCCGATATTCAAATTATGGCGACACATATATGCAAATATTCGCGCAAAAGCCGTATTTATAGCGCGAAAATGTTCGACGTGAGCTGATAAATAATCTCAATCTGCTGATTTTTGTAACGATTTAGTAGATTGTTTTACATGCGGTGACCGCTTTATAAGCAGGCAATAATCGGGAGGAAGCTTTGTTGCCGACGAGCCTGTTAAATCTCGCTCGCAGCAATGAATAGGGCCTATTGTGAGCGGTGAATATTTCTTAAGGGCACCTCCGGAAATTCAATTTTCGTGATGATCGCGAGGCATTTTCGCGCGGACGACTGCAGGGATGTAGGGCGACCCCATGTATGGGGGCGGTAGAATTTCATCTGCAATGAAATCGAGGCAGTGCGACGCACGCCTAAATGGATTTAGGCGGTATGACCCCATGGAAGGGGGAAGTAGAATTTCATCGGGAATGAAATCGAGAACGACGCAGGAGCCAAAGTCGAGTATGCCAAAGCCGAATGAGGGAGTTTATGCGGTATAAATGACCGATTGAGCTCGAAAAAACCTAAGCGAGGGCGCGAAAAGTGGATTTCCCGGAGGTGCCCTTAAAAGATTCTCCCTTTTTGATGCTCTGCAATAGACAATATTCATTGCGGCCACACCGCGCAACATTTACGCCAATAGGCTTTTTATACCTAAACGCTTGCCTGTGTGCCTAATTTATTTCGGTAAAATAATTAATCAACGGATTTTTTGTGGGCTTTTTCAATAGTGGTAATGGTTATTAGGGCGAGCCGTCTATAAAAAAGCCCAGACGTAAGTTGTATGCGATCGTAACTGGGGTTTTTTACCCGCAAAAGAGTGCGGCGGCATGCAAATATTCGCGCTGAATTGGCGCGTATTTAAGGTTTTTTAAGGTTCCCTTGCCTGTGCTCGCAGGTGATTATTAAAAGGTTGTTTATGGCGCAGGCGTTAAAATTATTTTTTTCTAAAACTAAGGTTGTGCACTTGGCGGCGACTATTGCGGCCGTGTATCCGTCTTTTAATAGCCGTGAGTTTGTGCGGTTTTGTTGTGATGGTTTGGATGATTTAGAGCTGATGCCACGGGCACAGCGTTGGAGTGAAGGGCTGCGCATGTATTTGCCAGCAGATTATGTACAGGCGGTTGAAATTTTAATGCTCTCCTTAGGGCCGCCTTTAACGGCTGCGGACAATAACGGTTTAGAGCCGTTTTTTTATCTGCCCCATGTGTTTTTTGTGCGCGATTACGGTGTAGAGCATTTTGTTATTTCCATGGCGGCGCAATATGAACTCACTCAGCGCTTTACTGCGGAATTTTCCCTGCGGCCGTATTTTGAACGGCATTACGCAGCCTGTATGCAGTTATTTGCGCACTGGGCGCGCGACCCTAGCGAGCATGTGCGCCGCTTGGTCAGCGAAGGCACGCGGCCGCGTTTGCCCTGGGCGCCTAAGCTTGCGTCGGTGATTCAACAGCCGCAGCTAACGGCCCCGCTGCTGGAATTACTCAAGGATGATCCGTCTTTATATGTGCGCCGCTCGGTGGCCAATCATCTAAATGATATAGGCAAGGATAATCCGGACTATCTGCTGCAGCTTCTGGAGGGGTGGGCGCAGGATGCCTCCAAGGAGCGCCGTTGGCTGATTAAACACGCGCTGCGCTCGGCGGTAAAACGCGGCAATAGCCGCGCTATAAGTATGCTGGGTTTTGCGGGGGTGCAGGGGGTACAGGTGCAGTCGGTGGCGCTTGCTCCGGCTCAACCGCAACTGGGCCAGACGCTGAGTATCGGCGGCGCGCTGCTACTAAATGCCGCCAGCGCGGTGGACGTTTTAGTGGATTTGATTATGGATTTCCCGGGTGTGAGCGGGCGGCGGCAGAAGGTATTCAAAATCACCAGCGGCAGGCTTGATGCTGCACAGCCTTTGGCCTTTAAGAAAACCATCAGCCTACAGCCTATGACTACTCGCACCTATTATCCCGGTCGGTTTGTTTTTACGCTGTTGGTCAATGGCAACCCGCTGCCGCTGATTGAGGTGGATATTGGTTGAGCTGGGTTTCTGGTGAGCAGGCTTTTATTGGGGGATCTGGAAGCAATTCATGACTGACTGAGTGCGAGGATAAAGAAACGAGGGCGCAAGAAGTGGATTTCCGGCGGTGCCCTATAGATTAATTTCGTATGGAAATAACTCGGTGGTTGTAGAAGGGCTATTAAAACCCTGCTTATGCGTTGCCATTAAGTTTCAATCGGCGCGCTTAAAACCTATGTTTATAAAAACCCTTAATTCAGATTAAAACGCTCCAAGGCTTAGCCTGTTAATCCCGGTAACTTATCTACAATTGGAATATTGCAGTGAGTTAAAGGAAAGCCAAACCATGCGCACTATGCATCCTAAAGTCTTGAGTGTTGTGTTGAGTATCCCCAGCGCATTTATCCTCGCGCCCTTATTGATGAATGTGTCTTGGTTGCATTATTTCATGGGTTATTCGCTCTACTCCCATTATGAAAACGTTTTTTTGCTGACGGCAATTAGCGTTTATGGTTTGGCCCAGTTAGTTATTTTTCGCCTGCAGAAGGGTTATTGGCGAGCCGTTTTTTACCGCGTGGTTTTTTATGTGGTATCTGCTGAAGCCGTATTGGTGCTGGGCTTGGTGAGCTTGGCATTGCTTTGGGTGGTGCCTATGGCGCTGCTGCTGTTTAGCGATAACGGCCGGGAGGCCTGGCAGCAGTCGCCCACCCAGGTGAATAGTTAGTTTTTTGCGAACAACGCCATGTTGTGAGTCCTTGGCCGGTTTGCCGGCCTTTTTTATTTCTGCCCCGCTGGCTGCCCGGCGGCCTGTTTAACCGGCTGCCTAGGCACCCGGTGGAGTATTTATTCACTTTTCGTGTTAATCGCCGGGTTAATTGAAGGCCGCTGTCTATACTGGCATAAATTAACTCTGATTTTGCGTTGCCGATGGGTGTACTCCGCGTTTTACTCTGTTTGACTGTTGTGCTGGTTGGCGCGCGCGGTTTCGCCTGTAGTGACACAGAAGAGTTGCGGTTTGCCCATTGGATGGAAGAATCCTCTTCGGCCAATGAGTCCATCGGCGCGGTTAATGCCATAGCCCAAGACGCGCGCGGGGTGATTTGGGCGGGCGGCCAAAATGGCTTGGCGCGTTTTAATGGCAGTCACTTCAGCCTATTTCGTTACTCGGTTAACGACCCCGCCTCAATTAGCAATTCCTACGTTTCCGCCATCACCAGTGATAGCAGCGGGGCGCTCTGGGTGGGCACCCATGCGGGCCTCAACCGTTATGACCCGCGCACCGAGAGCTTCAGCCGGTTTGACCGTTTAAATGCTGGCTTGCCCGCCGACAATATCAACAGCCTAGTGTTTGCTGAGGGGCGCCTGTGGATCGGCACTACTCAAGGGCTGTGGTCGTTAGACCCGGCCGCCAACCGGGCGGAGGAGATAGCCCCCTTGCGCGGCCAGGATATTCGCGCCTTGGCGCCCGGCGAAAGCGGTGAGCTGTGGCTGGGCACCCTCAATGGTTTGGGCCTGTGGCAGACCCAGCAGGCGCAGTTTACCTGGCACGGCAATCGCGCCTTTGATGTGCGCGCCCTGGCGCGGGATGAACGCGGCAACCTCTGGGTGGGCACGTTTAATCACGGCCTGTTGCGGTTGAAGGTAGATAACGATGAATGGCGCAGCTTTGGCAAGGCGGCAGGCCTAGCCGGGCAACTCATCTGGGCGCTGGAATACAACGCGCGCGGCGAGCTGTGGGTTGCCTCTGAGCTGGGCGGTGTGAGCCGTTTTGACCCAGTTGCCGAGCGTTTCTGGCCGAGTACCTGGCACGCTAATAAACCGGCCAGTCTCGCCTCCAACAAGGCAAAGGCTCTGAAAACCGATGCCCTGGGCGACCTGTGGGTAGGCTTGTTTCCCAACGGCATAGATCACGCCAGCCGTTTCGCCAATCAGTTTTGCAATTACCAGGGTGCGGAAGATGATACCGGCTTAACCCACCGCAGCGTGCTCAGCGTCTTACCCAGCGGCGCTAAGGCCGGCGATCTGTGGATTGGCACTGAGCAGGGGCTGAATTTTTTTGACGCCAGCAGAGGTCGCTTCAGCCACTTTTTACCCGAACCCGGCGCGCCAGGTCGTTTGCAATCCGGCGCCATTCTCGCTTTGGCGCCGGGGGAGACTGCGGATGAAATTTGGGTGAGCGCCTGGGGCAGTGGGGTGTACCGCTATAACAGCCAAAGCCGCTTGTTCAGGCAAATTTTGGCGCGCCCAGGCACTGCCCAGGCGCTGCAAACCCCTTATGTGTGGGCCATGTTGCGCGCTCAGGATGGCACCTTGTACCTAGGTGGCGAAAGTGGTGGCCTGCAGATTTATCGCGGCGGCGAGCAGTTTGAATCCTTTGTCCCTGTAGCCGGGGATAACCGCTCAATTAGCAGTGCTTTTGTTCGCAGCCTGCTGCAAACCCGTAGCGGTCGTTTGTTTGTGGGCACCACAGCAGGGCTGGATGAATATCTGCCGGCCAGCCAAGAATTTATCCATTGGCTGCGCGATGAACAGGGTGAATTCCGTTTTGGCGCCAGCATTATCGCCCTGTTTGAAGGCGGCGATGGCACCCTGTGGCTCGGCACTCAGGGCGCCGGGTTAATTCGCTTTGACCCCAATAGCCACGCCTTTAAGGTTTTTACGCAGGCCGACGGCCTGCCGTCGGACTTTGTAGCGACTATTAACCAGGATGCCGACGGGGTAATTTGGGTGAGCACCCTGCGGGGCATTGCGCGCCTTAAGGCTGAGCGCTTTGAGGCGCTGGATAAAAGCCTCGGCCCGGTGGGCAATAATTTTAATCGCAATGCCAGTGTGTACATGCCCGATGGCCAGTTGTGGTTTGGCGGCGTGGATGGGCTGACCCACTTTAACCCGCTCACCCTGATGGCGGAGGCGGCTTCCCCCGGTGCTGTGTATTTAGATGGGCTGCGCCTGCTGAATAAACCCCAGGCCATAGGCTCCAGTTTATTGCCCTACGCGCTGGATTATGTGTCGGAAATTGTTTTAGGGTCAGACAACCCTATGGTTACTATCGATTTTTACGCACTTAATTACCGCGCGCCGCAGTTAAATCGCTTCGCTTACAAACTCGTGGGGGTGGATGCGGATTTTATTGATATAGGCAATCAGCGCTCAGCCACCTACACCCATTTGCCCGCCGGACATTTTATTTTTCAAGTCAAAGCGGCGGATAGCTTGGGGCAGTGGCATCCGCAGGTGAAAGAATTACACCTCACCATTAAACCCGCCTGGTGGCGATCCTATTGGGCGTTTGCACTCTACGGTATTTTGGTGTTTTTGGTGCTCTGGGCGCTTTGGCGGTTGTTAGAGCGGCGGCGCGATTTACAGCACGCGCAGGCGCTTAACGAAAAACTGCGGCAATTAGATCAATTAAAAGATACCTTTTTAGCCAATACCAGCCATGAGTTGCGCACACCGTTAAACGGCATTATCGGCTTGGCTGAAGCGCTGTTAGAAGGTGCTCAGGGGCCTGTGAGCGACGGTGTACATAAAACCTTAAAAATTATTTCCAGTTCAGGCCGCAGGCTGTCTTATCTCATTAACGATATTTTAGATTTCTCCAAATTATCCAAAAAAGATTTACAGCTCAACACCCGCCCCTTAGCACTAAGGCCGCTGCTAGAGAGTGTTTTGGAATTGGTGCAGCCGCTGATCGGCGATAAACCATTGGTGTTATTTAACGAGGTGCCCGCCGATCTGCCCAATGTGCTGGCTGACCCCAATCGCCTGCAACAGATATTATTAAATTTAATCGGCAACGCGGTGAAATTTACCCCTGCAGGCAGTGTGCGCGTGCGCGCAGCGGTGGTGGGTGGACGCATTGAAATCCATGTGCGCGATACCGGCATCGGTATAGAGCAAAAAGACATGGACGCTATATTTTTAGAATTTTCTCAGGTGGACAGCAGTGACGTGCGCGCCCAAGGCGGCACTGGCTTGGGGCTGGCGATTGCCAAGCGTTTAGTGCATTTACACGGCGGTCAATTACAGGTGATATCCAAACCCGGCCAGGGCGCGGATTTTTATTTTTCCCTCGCGGCGGCGACTGACAGCGCTTTTACAGATAGCGGTTTGCCCGCTGCTGCCTGCGGTGCAATGGATATTAATATCTCCACTTTAGAGGCCCCACACGCCAGCAGCAATACACTCTTGTACCCGGAAGATATTATGGGTCGTTTTACCGTGCTGGTGGTGGATGATGACCCAGTTAATCGCATGGTGCTCACCAGTATTTTAAAACTGCATCAACACCGCGTCGTTGAGGTTAATAGCGGCCAGCAGGCGCTGGATCTTTTATCCCAAGATAACGACATTGATATTGTTATTTTGGATGTGATGATGCCGATTATGAGCGGGTTTGAAACCGCTATGCGCATTCGTGTGCGTTATCCTGTGCATTTGTTGCCGATTATTTTCCTTACCGCGAAAAATTACAGCGATGATTTAGTGCGCGGTTTTGTTGCTGGTGGCAATGATTTTTTAACCAAACCGGTTTCCAAACAAGAGCTGTTAACGCGGGTAACCAGTCATTTGCGCCTCTTGCAAATTAACCGCACCTTGGAAGAAAACCTCAAAACCCGCGATTTTGAAGCCACCTCTACACAAGTGGAGTTGCAAGCACTGGACACCATCATTGCCAGTTTAAATCGGGAAATGAACCCGCAGATTTTATTAAAAACTTTATTAAATCAAATGTTGTTATTGGTGCAACACGCCGATGGCGCCAGTTTATGGCAATTAAGTGGTGCTAAGGGCTGGATCTGCTCGGCGGCTTTGGCCTTGGATCATAAATATCTGGGCGAACAGTGTTTTAGTGTGGATCAGGCCTTGGTGAATTATTTAACGTCCCTGGGGCAGTCCCACCAGCCTATACACGCCCTGCGGGATTTTAAACACACGCCGCTGGCGCCTTTATACAATTTTTTCGAGCAGCCTGAGCACACGTTAATTGCGGTAGCGGTGGCGGAGAATAATCTGGTGGGTTACATAGCCCTAAGTTACACCGGCGAGCCGCCGACTATTGATGAGTATTTGGTGAGTGCCATTAATCGCATCCGCGCCCACGCCACCAGTGTTTTACTAAAAGCTAATATGATGCAGGAACATCAGTAACCCGGTGGCTTACGCCGCCGGGTTAATATCAGATATTCCTCAGGTAAAACTGCTCGCTGCAAAAAAATACCCGAGGCCGGTGAGGCTGACTAGGCCTGCCAGTTTACGCGCATTGGCAGCCGTTAAATAATAGGTTGCTAAAAATCCTGCGCTAAAACTCAACCCAATACCAAGGCTTAAACCGGCATAAAAAGCGCCGGGCGCCTGCACGGCATCAATCACCGGGCCGTGGGCAAGGCCGTGGAAAAACGCAAATAACACACTGGCAACCGCCTGCACCGCGAAGCTTAAGCGGCTGCGCATCACCAGCAACACACCCCAAAATAATACGGAAAAACCGATCACCGGTTCAGGGTTAATGCTCAGCCCCTGCAGCGCTAAATTAATACCGGCAATAGCGCCGAGGACAAACAACCCCGGCAGCCATAACCAATGGGTGCGCGTGCGCTGAGTGAGTGCAGTGGTTTGAGGGGCAAGAGCAAATAACGCTGCCAAAGCGCCTAAACACCAGAGGGCAGCCAAATGATCAAGGCCCGTCAGTGTGTGCAGCAAGCCGCCGCTAAAGCCGTCGGCACTTGAATGGGTGACGTGGGCAAACGCCAGGTTTGGAACTAAGGCGGCACTTATGCCTAAAAATTTCAGCATGCGCATGGGCATCTCCTCAAGAGTTAATTTTAAAAGTTTATTTTGACGGCGTTAACATGCCCTGTTGCTCAATAAAATGCACCACATCGGCAACGCCGGTGCCGTCTTTTAAATTGGTAAAAATAAAGGGTTTGGCGCCGCGCATTTTTTTGGCATCGCGATCCATGACGGCTAAATCAGCACCCACCATAGGGGCAATATCAATTTTATTAATAATCAATAAATCCGATTTGTTAATGCCGGGGCCGCCTTTGCGGGGGATTTTATCGCCCGCACCCGTATCAATTACATAGAGGGTTAAATCCGATAGTTCAGGGCTGAACGTGGCCGCTAAATTGTCGCCGCCGCTTTCAATAATAATCAGGTCTAAATTCGCGAAACGATTTTGTAATTCCTCCACTGCCGATAAATTCATCGAGGCATCCTCCCGAATGGCGGTGTGGGGGCAGCCGCCGGTTTCCACACCTAAAATACGATCCGCTGCCAAGGCCTCATGGCGCAATAAAAACTCTGCATCCTCCTTGGTGTAAATATCGTTGGTAATTACCGCTATGTGGTATTTATCTTTTAACTCGCCGCAAAGGGTTTTTACCAACGCGGTTTTGCCGGAGCCCACAGGGCCGCCGATGCCTAAACGTAAAGGGGGTTTGGTCACGGTTATGATCTCATCAATTAAAAAGCAGTTTGAATCATTAGGAGCGGAACAGCCGCGAGTATTGGCCTTCGTGCAAACTTGACGCCATGGCAAGGCCGGGCAAACCTCGCCCTAATTCCTCGTCATCGCGCAGCGCAGCCTCGGCGCAGATCTTCGGCAGATGGGGCATTAAACTGGCCAATATCTGCTGCCCTTGGCTCTGGCCTAGGGGCACCAGTTTAGTGGCTGCCGCCACTTGGTTTTCCAACCAGGCCCACAAAAAGCCCTCGCAGAGCGCCTCAAGCGGAATGCCCCAGTACACGCCCGCCTGAGCAAATTGGCTGGCGTAGGTGGGGGGCGCGGTTAATACCTGGGCGGGCACACCTAGGCCCTTTAACAAGCGCGCGAGGGCGCCGCCTAATTGCTCATCCTCCAGCAATAGTTCGCGGCTTTCCCGGCAGGCGCGCAGGTAATGGTTCCAATAGTTAACGCCGCTGGTATTGCACTCTTCAAAGGCTTGGTACAAACGGCGCAGAATCGGCAGGTCAGTGTAGCTCAGGGTGTTTTCCATTAAACCGAGCAGCCAATCGGTAATGGCCTCGGGCGTTGGCAGCCAGCCGCTGTCGATAGCGTACTCCAAGCCTTGGGAGTAGGCGTAGGCGCCGATTGGTAGGGCGGGGCTACAAAGGTGCAACAGATGCAGCCTGTGCATCATAGTGGTAGCTCCTGTGCGGATTGCGCCGTCAATGATGGTGCCCGCCACCCACTAAGAGTATGGATTTGCCGTGATAAGCGCCGGATTCTGGATGAAAGGGCAGTTGCCCGTGTGTGACCTCAAGGCCCAAGCCGTGCAGCATGGCATCGAGCACATGGTCCCGTTGATAACGCAGCAGGCCGGCGCCAATTTGCAGCGGCACATGGCGGTTGCCCAGATGATAGGCCGCCGTCATTAAGGCCAGTGCATCCGCGCTGGTCACCTGGCTGCAGTCCTCGGCTGCGGCGTGAATCACAATGGTTTCACCGCTGCGGCAGCGCAATACATCGCCCTCTTTTAACACTAAGCCGCGCGGTAAAAACCAGCCGACGGGTTTGCCACATTGGGTTTGGGTTTTGTGGCGGCTTTTTTGCCGCTCGCTGAAGGTGGCAACCACCACTAGATTGCCGAGAGTGCCTGTTTCGGCCAGCGCGTCGGCTTCTAGTAGGGCGCTAAAGTGGGAGGTGGGTTCGGTCATGGCAGATCCTAGAGTCAATCAAAATGAGCAAAGCAATTCGCTCACCAAGGCGGCGCTATCTAAACCTATTTTCCTGTCTATGGCCAGCCGCACGAACCCTCAGCGCACCAGCCCTCACCGCATGCGTTAGCCTGCTGTTTTGACAGCAAACCAAGGTGTACCGGTGGGATAGTAATTAACCGGTGGATGACCGAGTTTTTGCGCTGTGTGGTACTCGTGGCGCCTGCCGTAGCCGCAATTAACCCGGCACTAAAACCCGCCGGGGGAATAGAAAGATTTTGCAAATAGGCTTAATTAATTGCCCGGCGGCTTAAGCCGCCGCGAGCCCCGCTAAAACAACTAGATTCGCGTAGCTGCGCCGGTTTTAGCGGGGCAAAGACAAAATAGATCAAGACGATCTATTTTCGCGCCGGGGGAATAGAGTTGACGTGACGATTCTGCTAGCTGCCTGCCCCTGCGTTGCGCAGGTCTCTGAGAGTTGTTTTCTTCGCAAACAAAAAATGCATATAGAGACACCTGCGCAGTTTCCTCTTGGTCTTTCACAATACCAAGCAACAGAGGCTATAAATATCCGGCCCAGCGATTCTAGGCAGCCTCGGTTATAAGTTTATCCCAGTATCTATGTCCGTTTTAGCGGAGCGAGGAAACACTGAATTAGGACGATTTATTTTCTCGCCGGATTAAGGCAAACGGCTTTTTCAAAAAATATACAGGTGTTTGCCATGGGAGTGGCGCGCAGGTGTGTTGCCTACAAGGGGTTTGAAAATAGCACGTAATCCGTGGTGTCAGGTGAGGGGCGGTTGTATGGATATGGGATTATTCCCCCAGTAGTAGAATATTAAGCGTGATGGTGATCTCATCTATTTGTGGCTATTTAATCTGTAGCACAGTCTGTGAATATGCAGTTTGACAAACACAAAATTTGCGCCGACTATCACAACAAAATAACAATAACGAACTAAAACAATAATGAAGGGGCCTTCTATGACCCGAATAATTTCTAATTCTGCTAAGTCCGAGCGCCGTCAGGCGTTATCTAATGCAATTCCGCGCAATATTCAAAATTATCTCAGCCAGCCTCAGTTGCAAACCTTGCGACAAATGGAGCTGTTAGGGTGGCGTTTGCAATTTGTGCGGCGCGAAGCCAATAGCCCGCCCTTGGTTGTGTTGCGCCATCAGGATTCCGGTAAGTTTTCTGTATTGGAAGATACAGGTAGAGCCAATATGAAACCGGAATTGCGCCTGCGACCTGCTAAATAAGGCTATTAACTCAGCGACAAAATAGTTCGTCTCGATCTATTTGTCTTCGCCCCGCTTAAGCGGGCGCAGCGAGCCGTTGGTCTAATTCTGTTGGCCTTTGTAAAGCCCACTCTTTAGCCGAATGTTTTAGTGTTTTTAGTCTATTAACAGGTTGGGTTATCTCGATTGCATCTATTAATGCTGCGCGGCAACAAAACTTTTTGACAAATGCTTCGTTAAGGTCAAAGCTCTATAGGTCTTGAACCTAAAAACAGGGCTTTTTGGCCATGAATCCATCCGATTTGCAGACTGTAGAGGAAATAGGTGTTATTCCTCTGCCTGAGAGCTTTTTACCGCGCGGCGTTATGCCGCCCGTTCCGCCGTCTGTACACGAATGGTTGGATCAGGCGCAGCAGTTATCCCTGCGGACTATGGAATATTTCGGCTGGCAATTGTGGTTTATTCGCCGCCAGCAATTACCGGCCATAGTGGTTATTCGCGATGGTTACAGCCAACAATTTGCCGTTTTAGAGCCGGGCGGACAGATTAATCAAAAACCGCAGATTCAACTGCGTGCAGATATGCCTAATTAAATGGGCCGCACACAGGTGCACAGTTTGCCGCTGTTTCCCTGAGCCCTTCTAACCTCCTGCTGTTGAGTTCTATGACTGTGTTGTTGCCTGTTTCGCCTTTGTCGTTGGCGTTTTATGTATCCGCAGGCTGCACATGTTCACTCGGTATTCTCGGCACCTGCGTGGCAATTTACAGTAAACGCGCCCGTGCTCGCGTGTTGTTTCTGGTGTTGTCCCTGCTAAGTTTTACACTCACCGCATATCAGCTCATCAGCGCAGCGCAATTTAATGCCGCTGATTTAGCTGCTGCTCGCTTAGCCAGCATTGGCCAGTTAGTTCTGGCGGCTGTATTAATACCCTTATTGCTCAGTGCGCTGGAGGCACTTTCGCGCCGTCGGCGCAAACCCTTAGCCGGTGTCATCGCGGCTGGTATTGGCTTGGTTTATTTGTTCATCTTGGGTGTGCGGCCAGATTATTTGGGGTTTGATGCTGGCCAATTTGCACCGATTACACTCAGCTGGCCCTGGTTGGATAGCGGCAGGGCTTATGTGCCAGCCAATACACCGCTGTTATTTGCTCTTTGGGTGTTGGTGGGAATTGCCATCAGCTCGGCGCTGCCGCATGCGCGCACCACCTGGTTGCAGCGCAGGCTCAGGTTAAGCCTCGGCTTTAGCCTGTTTTGGGGGCTGGAAGTTGCCCTGTTCCTCGTCTGCTGGTATGGCCAGCTCTTGACTGTGTGGCGTGATTTAGCTGGCTTCCCCCTAGTGGTATGGATTATCTGGGTGACGGCGCATTTGGCTTTGGAGTCGGTGCGCCAGGGGGAATTATTGCAAGAGGGTAAAGCGGATTTGAGGCTGCAGGTGCGGGAGCGGCAGATTGCGGAAAATAATGTGCGCCGCATGGCGTTTGAAGATTATCTCACCCGTTTACCCAACCGCATGGTAGTGCATGAACATATCGCCGATTTACTCATGCATCGCCACAATAATGATTTTCGCGCGGCCTTTTATGTGTTGGATCTGGATCATTTCAAAACCATAAACGATGCCTTGGGCCATGATTTTGGCGATGAAGTGCTGCGCTGTGTGGGCCAGCGTTTATCTCAGCACATTCACACCGCAACGCTAATAGCGCGCATCGGCGGCGATGAATTTGCGGTGTTAGAAGCGCGCATTGAAGGCGAGCCGCGCAAACAAATTCAGCGCACCGCCACGCGTATTTTGGAGGTGATGAGTGAGCCTTTGCATGTCGGTGATCATGTCTTGGATGTGAGCTGCTCGGTGGGTGTGGTGACCTTTCCCACCGAGGCAGATACGGTAATTGATGTGGTGCGTTCGGCGGATATTGCCTTGTACGAAGCCAAAAAACGCCAGCGCGGCAGTTATTTTGTGTTTACGCCGCAAATGCGCGAGCTGGCGAACGAGCGTTTATCCCTAGAAAAAGGCCTGCGCCACGCCCTGCAAAAAGATCAGTTATCGCTATTTTTCCAGCCTCAAGTGGATGCGTCCGGCCAGCAGGTGGGCGCTGAGGCTTTAATTCGTTGGAACAACCCTGCGCAGGGTTTTATCTCGCCGCTGAAATTTATTCGCGTTGCCGAAGAAACCGGCTTAATTAATCCCATCGGCGATTGGGTGATGCAAAAATCCCTTTTGGCATTGGCGGATTGGCTGCAAAACAACGTGCCTTTTAACGGCAATTTAGCGATTAATGTTTCCACCTGGCAATTTGCCCGGCCGGATTTTGTGCGCAACACCCAGCAGCTCATCAGCCAGTCGGGTGTGCCGCCTGAGCGCGTCACTCTTGAAGTCACGGAAAGCGCTTTGATGGCAGATGTGCAGGAGGTGGTGAATAAACTCAATCAATTGCGAGATTTCGGGGTAAAAATTGCTTTGGACGATTTTGGCACCGGCTACTCATCCTTGGCCTATTTGCGCGATTTACCCCTGGATGCGCTGAAAATAGACAAGAGTTTTGTTGATGAAGTGGCGGCCAATCCCCACCAGCCCCTGGTGGAATCCATGATCGCCATAGGCAAACACATGCAGTTAAAAGTGGTAGCCGAAGGCGTGGAAACCCAGCAGCAGCTTATTCATTTAAAAGCCATGGGCTGTCATTTTTACCAGGGTTATTTATTCTCCAAGGCGCTGCCTAAGGCCGAGTTTGAAAAATGGCTGCAGAAAAACCTCGTGCTGCGGCATATCGATCACCAGCTTAAGTAGCGCGCCCAGTGACCTGCCTGGCAGTGGGCACTCAGGGTGCGGGAGCAATAAAGTCGTTGCTATGGCTGGGTTGTTCTGGTATAAAACGCGCCTCTTTTCGGCCACCCCCCGGCAATTGATGTTTTTCGATCCGCCACGGCCGTGAATTTGCGCATGTAGCTAAACTTTTTCCTATCGCCGCCCAATTCCAGTGGGCAGCGGTTTTCTTCATATGGGGCAGGACAATGTCTAAGGTATGTCAGGTTACGGGTAAAGGCCCGATAACTGGTAACAACGTATCACACGCAAAAAACCACACTCGTCGTCGTTTTTTGCCTAACTTGCATACTCACCGTTTTTGGGTGGAATCAGAAAAGCGCTTTGTAAAACTGCGCGTTTCTTCTAAGGGTATGCGTATCATCGACAAAAACGGTATCGAGCAAGTGTTGGCTGATATCCGTGCCCGTGGCCTTAGCGTTTAAGCTGCGGAACTGAGGAGAGAGCACCATGCGTGACAAAATTCGTTTAAATTCCAGCGCCGGCACAGGTCACTTCTACACCACGACCAAAAACAAGCGCACCATGCCTGAGAAAATGGAGATCAAAAAATACGATCCCGTTGTTCGTCAGCACGTTATCTACAAAGAAGGCAAAATTAAGTAATTAATTTGCTTTTAAACGAAAACCCAGCCCAGCTGGGTTTTTTTTCGCCTGTCGTTTGTGCCTGATGCGGGGTGTGTATGCCTGAATTGCCAGAAGTTGAAACCACGCGCCGGGGCATTGCGCCCCATTGCCTGGGCAAAACGGTCAGCCGTTTGGTGGTGCGCCAGGGCCAGTTGCGCTGGCCGGTGCCCGCCGCGCTCAGCACTATTTTGCCCGGCCAAAGCCTCTTGGCGGTGGAGCGGCGGGGTAAGTATTTATTGCTGCAATTTGCCGCCGGTACGGCCATTTGGCACCTGGGTATGTCCGGCAGCCTGCGGCTGGTGGAGGCTTCGAGCCTGCCCGGCAAACACGATCACATCGACCTGTGTTTTACCTCTGGCCTGTGCTTGCGCTTTAACGATCCCCGCCGCTTTGGCGCTCTTTTGTGGCAGCCTGCCGCTGAACCCATTGAACAGCACAGCCTGCTTGCCCATTTAGGGCCTGAACCCCTGAGCGATACTTTTGATAGCGCCTATTTGCTGGCGCGCTCCCGCAGGGTTCGGGTGGCCCTCAAACCCTGGATTATGGATGCCAAAGTGGTGGTGGGGGTGGGGAACATCTACGCCAATGAGTCTTTATTCAATGCCAAGCTGCACCCTGAGCAGCTGGCTGGCAGCCTAACCGCCAAACAGGCCGAGCGTTGGGTCGCCGCGATTAAAACTATTTTGCAGTACGCCATTACACGCGGCGGCACAACCCTGCGGGATTTTGTCGGCGGCGATGGCAAGCCGGGTTATTTCGCCCAGGAGCTTAACGTCTATGGGCGCGGCGGTGAGCCATGCACTGCGTGCGCCAAACCTCTGGTGGAGATCCGCCTGGGGCAGCGCTCAACGGTGTATTGCCCGCGCTGCCAAAAGCTGCCCAAAGTTAACCGCAAACCCTAGTGCCTATGAGTGCCAAAACCTTAGGAATAGGCGCGGGGCTTAGCATCTGGGGGCTTGCCTGGTGGGCCATGCTGGGGCTTGAAGCGCACTGGGATTTCACCAATCTCGCCATGATTCTCATGCTGGCCTCTGCGTTGGCGGCGGTGTTGTTACCGGTTCGGTTGGCTGCCGTCATCTCGTGCCTGTCGGTGCTGGCCTTTGATTGGTTGATGATTGAGCCCAAAGGTAGTTTGGTGTTACACCTGCGTGAGCACCTATGGTTTTGGGTCAGTTTGACGGCGGTGAATGCTGTGGTCTTGGCCCTGATGGCCTATTTACGCCACCAGCTGGCCAAGTCCCGCCAGCTTGGCGCGCAATTAGGTGAGGTGAATCAGTGGCACCAGATACTGTTGGAATCCCACACGGTTACGAGCCTAGGCGAGCGATTTTTAGCTCAGCTGGCGACCAGTTGTGAGCAGTTACCCGGCCACTTGCAGCTCGCTCTGAAGGGTATATCCCCTGAGGCTGGCGCAGTCTACTGCCTGTGGGGGCCCTGGCGGCTTGAGCAGTTGGCGGGGGTGGAGGCTGCCGAGGTGGAGCGGCGCGCCTTAGGGCCGGACACCGGCTGTTACGAGCGCTGGCAGGATCTGGTATTGCCGATTCTCGGCCGCAAGGGCGCCTACGGTGCGCTGGTGTTGCCCGCTGCACTACCTGTTGCTACGCGCCGCCACCTGCAATTGATGTGTCATCAGCTGGGCGGCTTTTATGATCGCCGCACCGCCCGCCAGAACGAACTAGCGGCCACCGCCGCGTTGGAGCAGGAGCGCACCAGCAAGGCTATTATCGCCGCCGTGTCCCACGACTTTCGCACGCCCTTGGCCACCATTATCGGCGCCTCTTCGTCGCTGCTGGCGCAGGATCTTAAGCTCACCCAGGAGCAGCAACGCGAGCATCTGCAGCGCATTTATCAGCAGGCGCACCACCTCGCGCGCGTCAGCCAGAACCTCCTGCAGCTGGCCCGTTTGGGTGCTGATGCGGCGATCAGCTTCGCTTGGGAGGATGCCAGCGAGCTGCTCGGCAGCCTGTTGGGCCAACTGCCATTTCGAGATCAGGTGCAGGTGGTGATTGCCGAACACACGCCACTGCTCTGGTGTAACGGGGTTTTAATCAACCAGGCCCTGCTTAACCTGTTGGAGAATGCCCACCGCTATGGGCCAGCCGGGGCGCCGATCCACCTGCGGGTGGCGGTGCGCGCGGGCACTTGCCAGTGGCAGGTGCAGGACGCCGGGCGAGGGCTTAGCGCTGCACAGGCCAAGGCGCTGTTGCGGGCGTTTCAACGCGGTGAAGAGGCGGCCCACCCCAGCGGTGTAGGCTTGGGGCTGGCACTGTGTGAGGCGATTGCCCGCGCCCATCAGGGAAGCCTCAGTTTCAGCCCCACACCATCGAGCACCTGGCAGCTCGATGTTCCTCAACCCGCCGGAGGTGATCGCGATGAGTGCCGACCTGCTGCTGATTGAAGATGATGCCGACCTGCGCCACACCCTGCAGGCCGCCCTCAGCTCGGAGGGTTACCGGGTAACCAGCGCCGCCTCTTTAAGCGAGGCGCGGGCCTTGTTGAAACATAGGCCCAGCCATTTGCCGCCCTGGGATGTGTGGCTGCTGGATTTAAACCTGCCCGATGGTGAAGGTCAGGAGTTATTAGCGCTTTTGCCGCCCCAGGGTGCCACCGCCTGTTTGGTTATTACCGCCCAGTCCGACGAGGCGCGCGTGGCCCAGCTATTGGATGCGGGCGCCGATGGTTATTTGGTTAAACCCTTCGGTGTGCTCGAGCTCTTCGCCCGTATCCGCCTCGCCCTGCGCCTGCGCGGCAACAACAACCGGGCGGCACCCCAGCGCTACAAACACCAGGCGTTGGAAGTAGATTTGCGCTCTCACCAGGTGAGCATCAATGGCCAAGCCTGCCATCTCACACCCAAGGAATTTGCCCTGCTGGCCTGTTTAATCGCCAAAGCCGGTCAGCTGGTATCGCAGCGCCAGCTGCTCGCCCATGTGTGGGGCGCTGAGGCCCTGGAACACAGCCATTATCTGCGCCTGTACATGGCGCAACTGCGGCAGAAGCTGGGTGATAACGCCCTAGCGCCGCGCTGGTTATTTACCGAAACGGGGCTGGGGTATCGGCTGGCGGCCAATGAGCTAAGCGCTTAATCGGTTAAAACCTGTGCGGCTTTGCGTCGAGTAGCCCGGATGCAGCGCAGCGCAATCCGGGTTGTATTCTTTCCTCTAGGCATCGCAAACCCCGGATTGCTCTGCGCTACATCCGGGCTACCGTCCAGAAACTCTGCGTATTGCCCCCTAGGCCTATCGAACACTGCTAGCCAGTTTGGGGCGAGGTTTTTGAATCCATACACTTTCCTAACACCCACCTAGCCATACTGATACTGCCCTAATGCTCCTCACCTTTTGAGGAGTTGTATTGACCTTTTTGGGAGTTCTCAGCGTGAGTCCTAATCCTTCTGATCCTAAAGTTACCGCCCATCAGCAGAGCCTTGCCGCACTGAGCCTGGGTGCTTTGGGTGTGGTGTATGGCGATATAGGCACTAGTCCTTTGTACACCGTCAAAGAACTCTTCGCCCCCGGCCACGGGGTGATGGTGAATGGGCCGGATGTGATCGGCGCTATTTCCGCCATTGTCTGGCTGTTGATACTGGTGGTGAGCCTTAAATACGCCCTAATCGTGTTGCGGGCGGGCAACCAGGGCGAGGGCGGCGCGCTGGCGCTGACTGCACTGGCGAGCAACGCCACGCAAGATAGGCCGCGTTTAAAAGCGCTTATTCTGATGTTAGGCCTCTTCGGTGCCACCTTGTTTTACGGTGACAGCCTGATTACGCCAGCCATTTCCGTCTTGGGGGCAGTGGAGGGGTTGGAGATTATTACCCCGTCCTTAGAGCCGGTGGTGATTCCCGCTGCGCTGGTGATTTTAGGCGGCTTATTCGCCCTGCAGCGCCAGGGCACACAGGTGGTAGGCCGCCTGTTTGGCCCGGTGGTTTTGCTGTGGTTTTTGCTGTTAGCGCTGTCGGGCCTTTGGCACATACTGCAGTACCCAGACATAATCTTGGCCCTCAACCCGCTCTATGCCGCGCAGTTTGTGAGCAGTCAGGGCGCTCATTTGCTGGTGCCGCTGGGGGCGATAGTACTTGCCGTCACCGGCGCTGAGGCCCTCTACGCCGACATGGGCCACTTCGGCCCCAAACCCATTCGCTGGGCCTGGAGCTTTGTAGTGCTGCCCGCCCTGGCGCTCAACTACATGGGGCAGGGTGCTCTGTTGCTGCAGAATCCAACAGCGGTGAACAACCCTTTTTATAACCTCTTCAGCCCAGCGCTGCTCTGGCCTGCGCTGGGCCTGGCTACTATGGCCGCCATCATCGCCTCCCAAGCGGTTATATCGGGAGCCTTTTCCATGACCCGCCAAGCGGTGCAGCTCGGCTTTTTACCCCGTATGCGCTGCCTGCACACCTCGGCGGCGGAATCGGGGCAAATTTTTATGCCTGCGGTCAACGTCATGTTGTTGATCGGCGTGGTGGCGGCGGTATTGATATTCGGCAGCTCCTCGGCGCTGGCCTCGGCCTACGGCATAGCCGTAACCCTCACCATGGTGATCACCACCCTGTTATTAATAGTGGTAGCGCTCTTAATCTGGCGCCTTTCGCCTATTTGGGTGGGGCTGGTGGGTCTGTTTTTCCTGCTGCTGGACGGCAGCCTATTTGCCAGCTGCGCGGTAAAACTGATGGATGGCGGTTATTTCCCGCTGGCACTGGGTTTGTTGCTGTTCTGTTTGATGAGCACCTGGCGGCGCGGCCGCAGCCTGGTGATGAACACCCTTGGCGCCGAAGGCATTCCCCTGGAGGATTTTGTGCAGGACTTGGATGTGGCCAGCGTGCCCCACGCCAACCGCATAGCCGTTTACGCCGTGGCCGATAGCCGCTTTGTACCCCAGGCCCTGCTGCACAACCTCAAACACAACCAAGTCCTGCACAGGCGCAATCTGATCGTCAATGTGCGCTTTGCCCCTGCCCCCTGGGTGCCAGAGCAAGAGCGCACGGTGATTGAACTGCTCGGCAAAGAGTTTTGGCGCATCACCTTCACCTTTGGCTACATGGAAATCCCCGACATGCCCCGCGCCCTGGCCGCCTGCCAGCAATACGGCCTGGCGGTGCCGTTGTTTGAAACCAGTTATTTTTTAAGCCGGGAAACCATAGTCTCCGTCCCCGGCGGCGGCATGGCCCGCTGGCGCGAACTCTTATTCGCCGCTATGAACCGCAATGCCAGCGGCGTGGTGGAATTCTTTTGTCTGCCGGATAACGCGGTGGTGGAATTGGGGACGCGGTTGCAGATTTAGGTGGCGCGGCAACTGCTGCTGCAAACAACCTATAGGCGGTTGTGTGCTTAAAGCCGCTCCGCGTTTGGCAACTTGGAACGGCTTGTTTAAATATCGATTAATTAAACCGCGCTTGAATAAAGGGGTTTTTTAAAGGGCGGTTTATTTTTTCACAATAATGGCTAATTAATTTGCTGGAATCGGGGGGCAAGCTAAAACAAAAACCAGCAACGGAGCGTGCATGCTTAATCGGCATCCGATGGCTTAGTGCTTGTGGTGTGTGATTTTTGCGTTGAGTGAGGCAAAAATTGATCGCCTCATGGCGGTGATTAATTGTGGCCAGAGCATCCCTGCTGAATAGAAAAATGCAGTATTAAACCAGCGCCAAACTTGGGCTCATATCCTTGCCGGTGTACTCGGACGATGTGAAAAACCGGTTGTAATCTTCTTTTTTAAGTGGCCGCCAGTAGGGTGAGTAGCTGGAATCCACCTTTAAAAAACCGTTATAGCGGGCAGGTTGGTTGTAGGCTTTAAAGATAAATTCATAATTGTCTAAATTCACCGAACCGCCGGTAATTATTTTATACATGGCATCTTCTACCACTCGCGAGCGGGCCGCTTCGGAAATGGCGATTACCACTAGGCTGAGGGCGCGAGTCATAATGGTTGACGTGCCGCCGCCGTTTCGTAACGCAGCGCTAAAATCCCCCAGGCTTGCGGTGCCTATATTGGGCACATGGTTGTAATTGGTTAAATTCACGCGGGCCTGCCCCGTGCGCTGATAGGCCAGCAATCTAAAATTCGGCGCGGCGAAGAAAAAACTGCAGCTGCCGTCGTAATCAACCTGTGTTTCCGTGCCAGCGGTGGCATTGGCAATATCCGCTGCGCGAAAGGCAATTAAAAATTGGCGGTAGGCTTTGCGAGTCAGGGTGATATTCATAAAAAAGTCCGGGGTTGGTTGCAAGGAAAGGGTCTTTTACTGGGTTAAGTATCCCTTGTCAATTGCACACGCCTGGGCATTTTTAGGTGGGGCACTCAGTGCCTGTGAGCGTCAATTATTAACCCGGCGGCATTTAGTGCCGGGTTGATAACTACGGCAGGCTTTAGCAAAGGCGGCTTAAGTCGCCGCGTTAATAAATAAGCATTTTGCACAAACTCAACCACGCCCGAGTGAGTAAGGTAATTTTTCAGCGGTTGCCTAAAATCTCGCTAATGGTGGATTAGGTAGCCCGGATGCAGCGCAGCGCAATCCGGGATGGGGTGAGGATTAATACAACCCTGGATTGCGCTGCGCCACATCCAGGCTACTGGTGAAACCCTGTGTGCAGGCTAATTAATGTTAAGCGATCATTTATACCGCTCAGATGCTCGAATAATCCCCGTGTTAAATGTAAAACATCAACAACGGCGATATTGACGGGTGAACAGGCTGAGCAATATTAATAACGCGCCATTAATGTAATTAATTGCTCCGGCCATAGGGCCGTTGGTTGGTTTACCGCTTGAACTGGTTGAGTTTGAGCTGCTGGTTGAGTTTGGACTACCGCTGGAAGAAGACGAGCTTGCGCTTGCTCCTACAGGTGTGTCCAGGTCGTGAATAATAAAATCCGCGCCTGCGCTGAGGGTGAAATCTACCAAACCACTGGCATTGCTGCTTGCAAATGTCAAAACGGCAGAATCTATAACGCCGGTAAAATTTTTACTGTTTGCTTTAAAGGCATTTATGTGGTTTTCAAGCGTTATAGAGCCGTTAATCTGCTCAAAACGGTTGGCGGGCATTCGCGTAGCTAAAAACCAAATCACGTCTTTTTTATCGGCTGGGTTGCCCGCAGGGTTGCACTCGCGGCCGTAATAACGCACACCATCGCTGACATATTCAAACTGCATAATACTGGCGCACACAACACCATAGCCTCCTGCCGATTCCAGAATAGTTAATTCAATTCTGGGTGCATTATCTTTTTCAGGTGCAGTGGCATGTATATTAAAGGCTAAATGGGTGGGGTAGGCGGCGAGGCTTTTAGCATAAAAACCTTCATAATGAATAACCGCCGGGCTGCCGCCTTGCCAGCCTATACCGCCGCTAAACGTGGCGGTGCTGCGGTCGAGATTAAGGGTAAAACGCCCCGGCTCTGCAAGGCTAAAAACGCTGGCATTATTGCTGGCCGAGACAAAATAATAAAACCCATCGCGCGTGCCGGAGGCTGGGTTTTCATTAATGGGTTCAGCCTGGCAGAGATTGGCAAAATTAAGCAGGCTAACTGCGCTAAGGGCAATGATTTTTGCGGCATGATTGTTCATATGAGCCTCTGCTTTTGATTTTTAAGTCATTTTTATTGAATCAATGAGCCGTGTGTTTTTCGGCGTTGACGACTAAAACCGGCTGCCACTACCAATAAAATCGCCCATATATCCAACGCGCCAGCGACTTCGCCATTGGCGGGTTTGCCGCTGGAGCTACTTGAGGTTGACGAGGACGCGCTAGAAGAAGATGAAGAACTGGAAGAGGAGCTTGATGATGAGGAGCTGGACGATGAGCTAGATGAACTGGAATTACTGCTCGAACTTGAATTGGTAAAAAATTCACTGGAGCCCGCGCTGACGGTGATGTCACTTTTACCCTGGCTTTGATAGCCTTCCGTCGCCATTACCATGGAATAAAAGGTGTTGGGCAATTCAAAATTTAATTTTTTCCACGCGTTTACATGATTTTCAAATGTGATGGTGCCGCTGATCGCGCCAAAACCTTTTCTAGGGGATCGCACGGCGTAATAATGATAGGGGCTTAGCAATTCTGGAATGCTGGGGCCATCTGTTTGGCAGCGCCGCAGCTGATAGCTGGCGCCGTCGCTTTGGTACGTGCCCAAATTAATGAACGAACAATTGGCTGGATTGTAGCTGCCGTAGCTTTCAACAATATAAACATAAATAAAGCGCGGAAATGAGCCGCTTCTGTCCGCAAGCGTACCGTAATAGGCTAAATACATATTTTGGTTGGATGAGCCGCTATCACCAAAAACACCTGCATAATTCACAACACTGGGGCTGCCACCTTGCCATCCCAGGCCGCCTAAAATCTCTTGTGTGGTGCGATCCCAGCTGGCGGTGTAGCGGCCGGGTTCTTCAAGTGTGAAGCTCGCGTTGCCACCCGATTTCCAAAAATCATAATAAAAGCCGTCGCGGGTGCCTGTGGCTGTAATTTGGGTAAAGGTTTCTGCCTGCGCGCTATTAATAAATAACCCCAGCAAACAGGTGCCGAGGAATGACAGGCCGCGCAGAGTTTTGATGAGTGTATGCATACCGATGATCTCCATAGCGATAGATAAAGCATGCAGATTTACTGCAGCATTTTTTATTTTTGTGCGCGCGAGAGAGCCTGGTGCATGTAAACCGGTTTTTATCCTGCGCCGCCTAATTCGCCCTTCATGCAGTGCTTGCCAAGCTCACTCATGTAGGCGGCTCGGTCTATAAATTATGAGGTTGCACGCGGGGTGCGTTTTAACAAACTGCCCGCCGCTGTTTTGCTTCGCCTGTTTGCTAAAGCAGTTGCAGGCGCCTTTATTAGCTGGATTTAAAATGTAATACAATATAAATCCTACCCTAATCAATCGCGGCCCCGCAGTGGCAACAGCTTAATCTGTGAAGTCGATTAGTTTTAACGGATGTAGGTTTGGATTACTTCACAGCTATGCGCTTGTGCGGTCGCCTTACGCAGGGTGCTGCAAGTGTTAATAGCAAGAGTTAAATCGCAAGGATTAAGGGGCAAATATCACGGTGCGAATATTAAGGTGCGAATATTAAGGTGCTTGCCATCCTGCGCGCAGCAGCAGGATCCACCCCTTAACCGCCGGAAATCTCCGCTCCAACCACATAGCCCAGGCGTTAGCGCCAATAAAAATCCCCATATTTCACATCAAAAATTTTCAACCCGCTTGCCATAGCGCCTGGATAAGCCTTCAATAGCGCCTTTTGCGGAAGTAGTTTATGTCGGACATTCAATGGCAAGCGGCCGCCTTTCGCCGCCTTGTGGCCCACCTGCAAGCCCACCCCGAAGTGCAAAATATCGACCTGATGAACCTCGCCGGTTTTTGCCGCAACTGCCTCTCCAAGTGGTACCAAGAGGCGGCCGCCGCCGATGGCGCCGAGCTTAATTATGAGCAGAGCCGTGAGTTGATTTACGGCATGCCCTACAGCGAATACAAAGCGCGCCACCAAACAGCGGCCACACCGGAGCAGCAGGCGGCGTTTGAGCAAAAACAGCAGGCTAAGGCTAGCCAGCAGCAATAGGCCTCTCAATCGCGAGTAATTTATATGCTGATTCACGCGCTTAACCTCTACCCCGTGAAAGCCCTGGCGGGCTTGAGCCTGCGCCGGGCGCTGCTCACCAGCAAGGGGCTTGCAGTGCCTTTGGGGGCTGGGCTTTTGTACGACCGGCAATGGATGGTAATTAATGCCGCCGGGCAGATGGTCACTCAGCGGCAATTGCCCGCTTTGGCGCGGCTACAGCCAAAAATTCAGGGCGAAACTCTGTATTTAACAGCCGCTGGCCGCACGCCTATTGCTTTAAACCAAGGCGAGATGTCCTCGGTAACAAGCCACAGCCAGGTGTGGAAAACCCTCGTTGAGGTGCAGGAGAATAGAGCGGTGAGCGCTTGGCTTGCGGATATGTTCCCGGCGCAAGGGCTTAAATTGGTGAGCCTTGCCGCGCCGAGGGCCATGTTGGTTGAGCGCTTTGGCCCTAACAGCAGTACCCATTTTGCCGATGCGGCGCCCTATTTAATTGCCAACACCGCCTCCTTAGCGGCGCTGAATCAAGCCCTGCTGGATGAAGGTGAAGCCTGCGTGGATGAGCGCCGCTTTCGCGCCAATATTTGGCTCAGCGGCCTGCGGGCATTTGCCGAACACGCGCTGCCAAGCCTGCATTTGCCCCAAGGCATTATCCGTATGGTGGATCACTGCCAGCGCTGCAGCGTGATTACGGTGGACCCAGATGCAGGCGTATTCGCTCCCAATGCCACACCGTTTAAAACCCTCGCCCGTTTAAATGCCATGCCTGCGCAGCCCAGAGCACCGGCGTTTGGTGTGAATGCAGTATTTGAACAGCTGGATACCCCTTGGCTTGAAGTGGGCGAACCGCTTTTATAAATAACCGACGGAGTTTTTTATGTCGGGCTAATTAAAGCAGCGTGGATAATTCCTTCACAGGGAAAAAATAGATCAATGCGAGCTATTTTTTCCCGCTCAAGAAACAGTTAATTTTGGAACAATAAGGAAAACCGAGTGAACTATTTAGCCCTATCACTAGCCGCAATTGTTTTTTTCAGTCAGGCCACACAAGCGGAATCACCCAGCCCTTTTATCAGCATTATGGCTATACCCTATGCCGGGATGAATGCAGATGTAGAGCGAGAAACTGAGTATCGGCAAGTGCCCTCCCGTGAAACCGACAAATTTAATATGACGCTGGGGCAGGGTTATGGCGTGCGCCTTAGCGCCTGGAATCTGTATATCAGTTACACCGAATCCGTAACGGATACTGATAGCGAAATTCCCGATGCGCGCTTTAAAACATTTACTGCGGGGTTTATTGAAGAAAATGTAGATGAAGAAGCTTACCCAGTGGGTTTATATACGCGCTGGGGCATGGGCGTCGGGCAGGGTGAATTGCGCTATGCCCACTCAGGCCAAAATGAAGATGATTGGCTTACCGAAGTATTTATTGAAGGTGGCTTCACGATCATGCACGATGTACAAATCGGCCTGCAAACCAGTACAAAAGTGTTATTTGAAGTAGGGGATACACGAGCCTCGCTGGTGGACATTGCCTTGGTGGCGAGCATGCATTTTTGATGCGGTGCGAGCTTAAGGGCACCTCCGGAAATTCAATTTTCGTGATGATCGCGAGGCATTTTCGCGCGGACGACTGCATGGATGCAGGAGGTAGAGCGACGCAGGATGCCAAAGCCGAATGAGGGAGTTTATGCGGTATAAATGACCGATTGAGCACGAAAA